>ATLU01000011.1_pt1 | contig 129074 bp, 120 predicted proteins | sample 178751 | NCBI WGS metagenome assembly ATLU01 (sample SAMN02211837, study PRJNA209200) | bioreactor metagenome | isolation source: day 23 sample from continuous culture bioreactor inoculated with sediment... | place: Germany: Wadden Sea | collected 2011
GGCGCACTACAATTGTTAACGATTGCCTCGAATAGCGGTGTCATATCCCCTTCACGGACATCACTCTCATCACCCGCAAAGCCATTGATTGCTGATGCGTAAATAATAGGGAAGTCGAGCTGCTCATCTGTGGCTCCCAATCGATCGAACAACTCAAAGGTCTGATCAACCACCCAATCGGGTCGCGCACCTTCCCGGTCGATTTTATTCACCACAACTATCGGCTTCAGACCATGCTGAAAGGCCTTCTGGGTTACAAACCGTGTCTGTGGCATTGGGCCTTCAACAGCATCCACCAGCAGAAGAACTGAATCCACCATGGAGAGCACACGCTCAACCTCACCGCCAAAATCGGCATGTCCCGGAGTGTCTACAATATTGATATGGTAGTCATTCCAGTTAATCGCTGTATTTTTTGAAAGGATCGTGATCCCACGCTCTTTTTCCAGGTCGTTGGAATCCATTACCCGCTCAACAGGGCCGAAGCGGTCGCCAAGTGTTCCTGACTGCTGCAGAAGCTTGTCAACCAGGGTGGTTTTGCCGTGATCAACGTGTGCGATAATGGCAATATTTCGTAACTGTTTCATGATCGGGACCGCAATCCAAAGGTAGGTTTAAAGGCGGCGCATTATATACATATTCACGTTTTCTAGCTCATCAATCGTAGCAATGCCCGACATTTTATAAATTTCGAACGAAGCATCAGTAAGTTACAATGGTTTCATGAGAGAACGCATGCAACAAAAGTGTCATCCAACTGTCACAAAAGTGGTTTATCGGTTATTCACAGAACCTGTGGATAACTTTGTGGAGAAAATCTGATTAAACAGCTTGAGGCCGCCAAAATACTACACTTCTGTTAAATTGATAATTTTTCATACAATTAATAATTGCCTTTAATAACAATAAGTTATATTTTTTAACTGTTTAGATCGATTGACTATTGACATCAGATTTTAAGTAAGTTAGCAACCTGATTTATATGTGCATAACAGGCTAAATCAGGGGCAAATGTCGACGGATTTGTGATCTTCCACTTGGACAGTTGTAAGGCTATCTGAAAGAATGCCCCCTAATTTTTATACCAATATTGAGGTAAGCGTGAAAAAACTGTTGATCACTCTGGCACTGCTAACCGCCGTAACCCACCTGCAGGCAGAGACCCGTTACGTAACTGACCAGTTCAAGGTTACCCTGCGTTCCGGCGAAAGCTCAACCCACAAGATCACCCGCATGCTGCCAAGCGGGTACGAGGTTGAACTGATGAGCTCGAACAGCCAAAACGGCTATTCGATGGTCAAAACCAAGGACGGGACAACCGGTTTTATTCTTACCCGGCAACTGATGGCCATCCCCAGCGCACGGGACCGACTGGTTCAGGCCGAGGCAAAACTTGCTGAACTCCAGGAGGAGCCTGGTCGACTAAGCGCACGGCTAAGCAAGCTACAGGATGAGTATCAGGCCCTAACCGGTGAGCACACCAAGCTGAAGCAGCTAAATGAAAAGCTGGACAATGAACTTCAGGCGATCAATCGTACAGCCGCTAATGCCGTACGTATTGCCAATGAGCGCAACGACTTACGCAAACAGGTAGCCACCCTGACCCGGGAAGCAGAAGATTTGAAACAGGAAAATCGGGAGCTGAGCAATGACAGTAACCAGCGCTGGTTCCTGATTGGCGGCGGTGTTGTTGTCGGCGGTATTATTCTCGGACTGATATTACCGAGCCTTAGGGTTCGTAAGCGCAAAAGCTCCTGGGGTTCACTCTAAACCTGAACCCAAGGGTCGGAATCAAGCCGCAGACAGCGTGGTTATTAACCAGCCCGCAAGCGAGGCTTGACTCCGACCCACAACCAACCTCAGCGTTTTAACTGACTCAGATCACGCACAGCACCCCGTGCCGCACTGGTTGTCAGCGCCGCATAGGCCTGAAGTGCCAGGGAAACCACACGCTCGCGGCCGACGGGCTGCCAAGCCTGATCGCCCTTATTCTCCATAGCGGATCGACGATCTGCCAACGTCTCTTCACTGACCACCAGGCTGATCGAACGGCCCGGTATATCAATCTCAATCTGGTCACCCTCTTCCACCAGACCGATCGTACCGCCCTCGGCAGCTTCCGGTGAGCAGTGCCCTATGGAGAGCCCGGAGGTGCCACCAGAGAAGCGACCGTCCGTTATCAAGGCACAGGCCTTACCCAGGTCTTTAGACTTCAGGTAACTGGTGGGATAGAGCATCTCCTGCATACCAGGACCACCCTTGGGACCCTCATAGCGGATCAACACCACATCACCCGCCTTTATCTGATCGGCCAGTATCGCTGCAACAGCGGCATCCTGACTCTCAAAGATACGTGCCGGGCCACTGAACTTGAGAATTGACTCATCCACACCGGCGGTCTTGACGATACAACCCGCCTCGGCCAGATTGCCGTAAAGCACAGCAAGACCACCATCCTGACTGTAGGCATGCTCGATACTACGGATACAGCCATTCTGACGATCATCATCCAGACTGGGCCAGCGCGTCTCCTGACTGAAGGCCGTCTGGGTTGGTATACCGGCAGGGCCAGCCAGGTAACGCTTGAGCGCTACCTCATTCTTCGTTCTGCCAATATCCCATTTCTCAATGGCCTGAGCCAGCGTGCCACTGTGCACACTGCCGGCGTCTGTGTGAATCAATCCACCTTTAGCCAGTTCTCCCAAGATACTGATAACGCCACCGGCACGATGCACATCTTCCATGTGATAGAGCGGGGTGGAGGGTGCCACCTTGCTCAGATGGGGAACCTTGCGTGACAGTCGATCAATATCGGCCATGGTAAAGTCCACTTCACCCTCATGGGCTGCCGCCAACAGATGCAACACCGTATTGGTGGAGCCTCCCATGGCAATATCCAGACACATGGCATTCTCAAAGGAGTCGAAACTGGCGATAGAACGGGGTAACAGGGCCACCTCATCCTGCTCATAGTAGCGACGGGCGATATCAACGATCAGACGACTCGCTTCCAGGAACAGGTCGCGACGATCAGCGTGAGTCGCCAGCAGCGAACCATTACCGGGCAGACTCAGACCGAGGGCCTCGGTCAGACAGTTCATGGAGTTGGCGGTAAACATGCCGGAACAGGAGCCGCAGGTGGGACAGGCAGAGCGCTCAACAGCGGCCACATCCTCATCGGACTCCTTGTCATCCACCGCCATCACCATGGCATCCACCAGATCCAGCTTCAGATCCTTGCCATGCAGGCGTGTCTTGCCCGATTCCATCGGGCCACCGGAGACAAACACGACCGGGATATTCAATCGCAGGGCCGCCATCAGCATGCCCGGGGTGATCTTGTCGCAGTTGGAGATACAGACCATGGCATCAGCGCAGTGTGCATTCACCATGTACTCGACTGAGTCCGCGATAATGTCCCTTGAGGGAAGGGAATAGAGCATGCCACCATGACCCATCGCGATACCGTCATCCACCGCAATGGTGTTGAACTCTTTGGCCACACCACCCGCCTTCTCGATTTCACGGGCTACCAGTTGCCCCATATCCTTCAGGTGGACATGGCCAGGTACAAATTGGGTAAATGAGTTGACGACAGCGATAATCGGCTTGTCGAAATCCCCGTCTTTCATTCCGGTGGCACGCCACAAGGCGCGAGCTCCGGCCATGTTGCGTCCATGGGTGGTTGTACGGGAACGGTATTCGGGCATGATCCTCTCCAGCTTGTTACACATCAGTAAATAATCTGCCGATTATCCACCATTTATCTCCTTGCAGCACCCCTAACAGTCAGGGGTTATAGCTGATGCGGTAAATCACTCCTGCATGATCATCTGATACCAGCAACGCGCCATCCGGCATCACCAAGAGATCGACCGGTCGGCCAGTAACACCGCCACTGGCTTTGAGCCAACCCGTGGCAAAGGGTTCATAGGCAGTCACTTTCCCGGCCTCAATCCGTGCCAAACCAATGCGATAGCCCACCGGTTCACTGCGATTCCAGGAGCCGTGCTCCGCCACAAAGAGTTGTCCCTGATACCCCGCAGGGAACTGTTTTCCGGTATAGAAGCGAATACCCAATGGGGCCACGTGGGCACCCAGTTTTAATACAGGGGGGTTAAAATCACGACAGGGCCGCTGATCACCATACTCGGGATCGGAGAGGTAGCCGGCATGACAGTAGGGATAACCAAAGTGTAATCCGGCAACGGCTGCCCGGTTAAGTTCATCCGGTGGCAGATCATCACCCAACCAGTCCCGGCCGTTGTCACTGAACCAGAGATCACCCGTATTCGGCTCCCAGTCAAAGCCCACCGAATTGCGCACCCCTTCGGCATACAGCTCACGCTCACTGCCATCCGGGCGCATGCGTATGATCGTGCCATAGCCTAGCTCATTACAGATATTACAGGGCGCTCCAATTGAGAGATAAAGCCAGCCATCCGGGCCAATGGCCAGATAGCGCCAACCGTGATGCTTTTCCGTTGGCAGTTTAGCTATTTCCACTGCAGCTGGCGGGGTTGCCAGCTTCTGCTCAATAGCGTCAAAGCGGGTAATACGGTGATTCTCCGCCACAAACAGCGCCCCTTGATGAAAGGCTATGCCGTTCGGCATGCGCAACCCATCGGCCAAAAGAATCGCGGGTGAGAAGATGCCATCGCCGTCCTCATCCCTTGCAGCATAGAGCCTGCCAAGCCGTCGGGTAGCGATAAAAAGCGTCCCCTTTTCACCCAGCGCCAAAGAGCGAGCATCCGCTACGCCCGTAAGAGCCGTGGTTATCCGAAACCCTTCAGGCAGGCTAATATCGGCCGACGCCCAAGCCAACGGAGGCCCGCCAGAGAGTAGCGACAGGAATACCACTACTATCAGTTTCATCGACAAATCCTCTTCATCAAATAATTAATTAGCATAGACGATTCCATTTCTGTCGAAAATTTAGGACTATAATCCAAACACTACTCATTCACTGCCCAGAATTATGACAACTAAAAGCGAACGCACTCAACAGCGAATTATCGACGCCGCCAATCAGCTCTTCTATAAAAAGGGCTATAACCGCACATCTTTCACGGATGTCGTCGATGAGGCCGAGGTTCCCCGTGGCAACATCTATTATTACTTTAAGACCAAGGAAGAGATGCTGCGTGCCGTCATCAAGCATCGGCTGGAAACGACAACCGTGATGCTTGCGGATTGGGAGAATACGATAAAGTCACCCCTCGACCGACTTGAGCGCTTTGTTCAGATTATGTATGACAGCACCCCTGCCCTGTTGCGTTCTGGCTGCCCCATGGGCTCACTCAATATCGAACTGGCCAAGGATCAGCCTGAATTGAAAGGCGACGCAAAACAGCTGTTTGATATGTTCCAGCAATGGCTGGCCAAGCAGTTCAGCCAGATGGGCTATCCGGAGGAGGCGCGGGAACTATCCATGGAGTTGCTTGCCAGAGGCCAAGGAATCATTGTGATCGCACAGGTGTATCAGGATCCCGGTTTTCTGGAGCGCGGCACCAAAGAGATCAACCGCTGGCTGGAAAACCTCGACCGCTACGCCTGATTAATCACAGTGACCCCGTTAATAAAACAGCATCGCCTCCGACAAACCATTAACTAGCAAGAGAGATTATGTCCACACCCGCTCTGATCCCTATGATTGAACAGCTGATCGCTGCCCCCTCTGTGAGTAGCATCAGTCACCAATGGGACCAGTCCAATGAGCAGGTGATCCAGCACCTGGCAGACTGGTGCCGTAGTGCAGGCTTTACCGTTGAAGTGTTACCGGTGCCCGGGCTGACTGGCAAATACAACCTGGTTGCAAGCGCAGGCAAAGGCCCGGAAGGGCTGGTACTCTCCGGCCACACCGACACAGTCCCCTATGATGAGAATCGCTGGAAGACCGATCCTTTCAAGCTGATCGAACAGGATAATCGTCTGTATGGACTGGGCACATCAGACATGAAGGCCTTCTTTGCCCTAGTATTGGAAGCCGTTCGAGATCTGGATCTGACCCAGCTTAAACACCCGTTAACTCTGCTGGCGACAGCGGACGAAGAGAGCACCATGTGTGGTGCACAGGCATTAGTGGATGCCCATCGTCGACTTGGCCGGCATGCCGTGATCGGCGAACCCACGGGGCTCAAGCCCATCCGCATGCATAAAGGGATAACCATGGAGGTCATTCGGCTACACGGCCGCTCTGGGCACTCCAGTAATCCCGCTCTCGGCGTTAACGCCCTGGAAGGAATGTATCGGGTCATCGGTGACATCCTGCAATGGCGCAATGAGTTGCAAGCCCGCTATAAAAACCCCCTGTTTGAGGTCGATGTACCGACACTCAATCTGGGTCATATCCACGGAGGTGATAATCCCAACCGGATCTGCGCCAGTTGTGAACTGCAAATTGATCTGCGACCACTGCCAGGCATGGCACTGCAAAGCCTGCACGATGAGTTGCAACAGCGGCTGGAAAAATTGATGGCCGGAAGCGAACTCCGACTGGAGATCATCACCCCGTTTCCCGGTGTGCCTTCCATGGAGACCGCCGCCGAAACCGAGATTGTAAAGACTGCTGAACGGCTCACAGGCCATACTGCCGCTTCTGTTGCCTTTGGTACGGAAGCCCCATTTCTGCAACAACTGGGTATGGATACACTGATCCTCGGGCCGGGCGATATCGACCAGGCACATCAGCCCAACGAATTTCTTGGACTGGATCGCATTCAACCCATGGTTAAAGTTTTACAGGACCTGATCCGACATTTCTGTCTTTGATTATTTTCTATTTTGCCTGCACGGCTGTGGGCAAATGAAGTTGGGCACCCAATTCCAAACCATAGCGTTCGAACCAACCCTGATTCATCTCAAGGACGTAGAGCGTCTCAGGTGGGGAATGGTGTAGCGTTTTTCCACCATCGGGAAACATCACACTGGTTTTTATTAAACGCCCCTGTTTATTAAAAAAACCAACGGCTAAAGGAACCGACGTATTCAGCATCCAGAGGCTAATATGCTGGGGTTCAGGGAAGACCATCAGCAATCCCTGATCCTTCGATAACTGCCTACGATACATTAATCCCTTTTCACGCTGTTGTGGTGTTGAAGCCACCTCCACCAGCGCATTAATGTTGTTAACCTGTATGTTCATCTGCGGCGATGGCTCGCAGGCAGACAGCAGCAATAACACTAGAAGCAGGGAAACACCGTGTTTTTTCACATTTTTTTTCACTTACCGGCCCTTAACCGCTCGAAATCTTTCTTAATGGGGTTTACATTAAGGAGCTAACAACGCACCTGCTCATCTGACAGGACAGTAGATTAAACGGGAACTGTGCGAGTGGCAAAAATCAAAAAGAATTCACACGACCCATTTGTTGATTGGTTTCGTAACTCATCGCCCTATATTCATGCCCACCGGGGAAAGACAGTGGTCATTGTGTTTGGTGGCGAGGCGGTCGCTGATGAGAGCTTCGCTGATCTCATTCATGACATCTCACTTATGCATGGACTGGGACTGAAGTTAGTCCTGGTACATGGTGCACGACCCCAGATCGAGGAACGGTTGGGCCTCCATCAAGCCGAGATGCAGTACATCAATGGCTTGCGGGTCACCGATGAAGCGGCGCTAGCCTGCGTCAAAGATGCAACCGGTGCCGTACGCGTTGAGATTGAGGCGCGGCTCTCTATGGGGCTGGCCAACTCTCCCATGGCCGGAGTTCACATTCAGGTCGTGTCTGGCAATTTTGTTACAGCAAAGCCCATCGGTATTCGGGACGGCGTTGATTATGGCCATACAGGCACGGTCAGACGCGTTGACGCCGATGCTATTCGGCGGGTCCTGGATGCAGGAGCTATCGCACTGATCCCCTCACTCGGTTATTCACCGACAGGGGAAGTTTTCAATCTCAGTGCCGCCGATGTCGCCAGCGCTGTATCGATTGCGCTGGGTGCAGATAAACTGATCATGCTGACGGAAGGCAAGGGCTTGACTAACACCCGGGGCAAGGTGCTCACCAACGTGATCCCCCGTGAAGTAGACGCTCTGTTGCAGCGTCGCAAGCGTCTGCCTGAAGAACTGATTCAACAACTACAACATGCCATTAAAGCCTGTCGGGGCGGGGTAAAGCGGACTCACTTGATTGGCCGCCATATGGATGGGGCACTGCTCAAAGAGCTGTTCACCCGCAATGGCGCGGGCACCCTGTTGACCGCAGAACCATATGAAGAGATCCGTAATGCACGGATAGATGATATCGGCGGAATCCTGGAGCTGCTTGGCCCAATGGAAACCGAAGGCACACTGGTACGACGGTCACGTGATCTACTCGAGACTGAGATAGAACGTTTTACCGTAGTGGAACTGGACGGCATGATTATCGGCTGTGCCTCTCTACACACCTATCCACAAGACAGGATCGCAGAGCTGGCCGGCGTTGCGGTGCACCCAGATTATCGAAACAGCGGCAGGGGGGATGCCCTGCTAGACCACATGGAGAAAAGAGCACAGGCAGCAGGGATCGACCGGTTGTTTGTTCTCACTACCCAGACAGCTCACTGGTTCAGAGAGCGTGGATTCCTTGGTTCTCAAGTCAACACATTGCCTATGGCAAAACGGGAGATGTACAACTACCAGCGCAACTCCAAAGTCTTTATCAAGGAGTTGTAGTAGGGATGGCTCACGGATCTAAAAAGGCTGTAATCACAGCCATCATCTCCAACTCTATTGTTACGGTCATCAAGTTCATCGCCGCCATGATCAGTGGCTCAGCCGCCATGATGAATGAGTCCGTTCACTCGTTAATGGATACCCTCAACCAGGGTTTTCTGTTAATCGGATTGCGTGAAGGCGACAGGCCAGCAGATCAGGCCTATGCGTTTGGACATGGCCAGAAAAAGTACCTCTGGAATCTCTGGAGTGCCATTGGTCTCTTCTCTATCGGGTCCGGTCTGGGGTTGTCACATGCCTGGCACTCCTGGCATGATCTGGGCACCACCGTTCCCAGTGAACCCACCATCTTTATGGGCGTTACGCTCAACCCGCTCGTGATCAACCTGTCAGTGCTCGCCATAGCTTTTCTACTGGAAGGATACTCTTTCCTGGTTGCATTAAAAGCCTACTTAGAAAAGATGCACAGCGCAGGCAGAAGAAATCCGTTCAGTTTTCTCCTTGAAGCTGATGATCCTACTCTGGTAGCCGTGGTACTTGAAGATGCGGTCGCCATGCTGGGCCTTGTGTTTGCCGCACTGGGTGTGGGCTTGACGGCGTTTACCGGCAATGGCATCTGGGATGTCAGCTTCTCCGCATTGATTGCAGTGATGCTCGGAATGATCGCGTTCTATCTGGGTTATACGAACATGCGCTTTCTCGCAGATCTGCGTGATGGCGAAGCCGAGACTGCTTTTCTACGTGTAGCAGATGAACATCACCAGGTTGAACGCTGTCATGACCTGCGCTCTATCATCATCGATGAGACCTCCACCATACTGGTTGCCGAGGTCGAATTAAGGGAAGAGGCGGTGGTTCCTGGCTTGCACGAACGAATTCAGGCAGAACGCGAATCTATCCTGAGTAAGCTACCATCAGAAAGACGTAATGATGCCAAACTACACTGCTACGCAGCCGCACGCGCATCGGTTATTGTAACGTTACAACGAACGGAAGAGATTATTGACGAACTGGAAGCCGCCGTTAAACAGACTCTGCCCAGAGTCACCCATGTCACCGTAGAAGTTGAAGGTATCGTTACACTAGAACAGCTGCCCGACGAACCGCCTCCCTAAGTCGTAACAGCCAACAGCATCGCTCATTCAAGGACAACGGCAACTCACATCTTCTACTCTTGTCCTAGCGTGAATAATTTGCTGGGAAATGCCCCGCTCCTTCATCATGATATTCCAGCCATCGTAAACTTTCGATGCACCAAATTAAAGAAGCCGAAACATGACTGAACTTGAAACAGCCCAAAACCAAACAGCGTTACTCGATCAAGTCATCTCTGACCTGGAGGCTGGCAGGCAGGAAGAGCTGACAACAACACTATTAGGCACGCACCCCGCTGAAGTCGCCAACCTGCTGGAATCACTCCCTCCTGAGCAACGCAGTGAATTATGGGACGTGGTCCCAGTCGAACAAGAGAGCGAGGTTCTCTCATTTCTGCATGATGAAGCCCGTATCACGATTGTCGACGAAATGGATCAGGGTGAGCTGGTCGCTGCCGCAGAATCGATGGCACCGGAAGATCTGGCAGAGTTCATTGATGAATTGCCGGAAGACCTGACCAATGCACTGCTGATCTCTCTGGATGCTGACCACCGCAAAAGACTTGATAGCGTTCTCACCTTCGATGAGGGGAGTGCCGGCCGTTTAATGAGTACCGATGTCATCAGTGTTCGCAAGGATGTCACAATCGCTGTCGTCCTGCGCTGGCTAAGACGGCATGAAGCCTTGCCGCCCCACACCGACAGTCTGATGGTGATTGATGATGAAGGGCTCTATCTCGGAAAACTGGATGTTGCCGATGTGCTGACCAGCCACCCAGACACGGAAGTGGAAACAATCATGCAGCCGGAAGCGGCAACCGTGCGTGACAATCTCAGCGAACACGATGTGGCCGCCCTGTTTGAACGACGCGACCTGATCTCGGTAGCGGTACTGGACAACATCGGCAAGCTGCTGGGCCGGATAACCATTGATGATATCGTTGACGTCATTCGTGAAGAGTCTGATCGCGCCCTGTTACGCAGCGCCGGCTTGAATGATGAAGAGGATATGTTTGCCCCGGTTCTGCCCAGCGCCAGACGCCGCGGCGTTTGGCTCGGGATTAACCTGATCACTGTCTTCGTTGCCGCCTGGGTTATTGGACGTTTTGAACAGGCACTGGATCAGATTGTTGCCCTGGCTATCTTACTACCTATCGTTGCCAGCATGGGTGGCATAGCCGGCAGTCAGACACTCACCCTGACTATTCGCGCCCTTGCCCTTAATCAGATTGCTAATGCCAACGTCCGCTGGCTCATGAGCAAGGAGATATTGGTTGGTGCAGTGAACGGATTAGTCTGGGCCATGGTCGTCTCACTGGTCACCTATCTCTGGTTTGGCGACATCGGTATTGCCATCATTATTGGCATTGCTCTGATCCTCAATCTACTGGCCGCTGCGCTATCAGGAATTGCTATCCCACTGCTGCTCAATCGCTGGGGCATTGACCCGGCGCTTTCCGGTGCCGTAATCCTCACCACCGTCACGGATGTCATCGGTTTCCTCAGCTTCCTGGGACTTGCGACCCTTTTTCTTCTCTAAATAGTATATAAAAATATCAGGCCATTATTTCGTTAGATCGAGCCATCAAAACTGACTGCCCAGCACAGCAGCACTGCTCGGCAACATATTCCGTTAAAAAGTCTAAAGCACATACAGAAGTTGCCGATACGATAAATGTCAGCATTTTTGGTGTAACTTGACTCCAACGAGAATATATAAGAATGAAGAACAATCAGCCCGTAACCGATACCGAAAAGAGATGCCCTGCAGATGCCAACATTCTCTCTACCACAGATCTGAAAGGCGCTATAACCTATATCAATCCAGACTTCATCGACATCAGTGGATTCACTCAAACTGAGTTGATGAATACTAACCACAATATTATTCGACATCCGGACATGCCGCCCCCGGCATTCCAAAACCTCTGGGATACGATCAAATCAGGCAAACCCTGGATGGGGCTGGTAAAGAATCGCTGCAAAAATGGAGACTACTACTGGGTTGATGCGCTGGTCACACCCATAGAACACGATGGAACAGCCATTGAATACCAGTCTGTACGCTACAAGCCCGAACAAGTATGTGTTGACCGCGCAATTCCATTGTACAAACGGCTAAGAGAAGGAAAAATTAAGCGTAGTATTCGTGGCAGACTTGGACTTAAAAACCTGCTGCTAATCAGTAATCTTCTGGCCCTGTTACCGGCTTTCGCTTGTACACTCATTGAAAGCCTGACCCCATACTCCCTCATTGGCCTTCTAACGAGTGCCTTCTTAGTTGTGCTTGCGAATACGATCGTAATGCTACCAATGAGAAAACTGATGCAACGTACCCGGCAGATATACAACAACCCGCTCATGAGTCAAATCTACACAGGAAGGGATGATGAGTTCGGTGAATTGCAGGCCGCCCTACGTATGCGTAGATCCCTGCTCAACGCGGTCATCGGTCGTCTCTCAGATACTACCCGCATCTTGAACGAGACAGCCAACACGACAGCGACAGCTGCCTATCAGACTAGCCAAGGCGTCGCCACGCAGCAGATCGAAATAACCCAAGTGGCCACAGCCATGACCGAAATGTCTGCAACCGTACAGGAAGTTGCGCGAAACGCTGTAATGACGGCTGAATCTACAGAGAAGGGACAAAATGAGAGTACCGCTGGCCAACTCATTGTTCAGGAGGTGATTGGCGCTATCAATAATCTCCGGGGAGAAATTGAGCAGGCGTCCAGCGTCATCAAGCAACTCTCCAGCTATAGCGAAAATATCGGCGGGATACTCGGAGTGATCAAGGGCATCGCAGAACAGACCAATCTGTTGGCGCTAAATGCCGCTATAGAGGCTGCCCGCGCCGGAGAGCAGGGACGAGGATTTGCCGTCGTAGCAGATGAGGTACGAACCCTCGCGAGCCGCACTCAGGAGTCAACACAGGAAATAGAAAACATGATCGAACATCTGCAGAATGGCGCCAAGGAAGCCGTTCATGTGATGGACAACAGCCAAGAGAGTGCCAGCCATTGTGTGGATATTGCAGCACAGGCAGGCGAGGCCTTACAGGCACTCCACCAGACCATCAACATCATTAGTGACATGAATCACCAGATAGCTACAGCTTCAGAGGAACAGAGCATAGTAGCCGATGATATTCAGAGAAACGTTGTTAATATCAGCCAAGTCGCGGAGGAGACTTCCGTGGGGGCTCAACAAAGCACCGAAGCAATGGAAGAAATTGTACAGTCTCTTAACCAGCTGACTGGACTGGTGGGACAGTTTATGGATAAGCGCGCTTAACGTCAAAAAAGTTAGCTTCGATCCCGTGCCAGCGCAGTAATGTAACATTACTGTGGGTAATACGAACTACCACAACAGGCATTACAGGCTTTCTCTGCTTCCGCAGGCTGACAACCTTATCCCGATCCAGCGGCGATACAAATTTCGCCACTGGATCAGGTATTACTCATCTGGCCTGATGGATTTAAATCCTTCCTGCTTCTGTATTGGAGCAAACTTACTGGCCGGCGCAGGTTTCTCGGTTGAAGGTGGTACTGCAATACTTCGAGACGGTGGTTTAATAGCGGTCAAGCCACAGCGCCCGGTGTAACGAATAGTGACCGGCAGATTATTGTTTGTCTCGTTTAACTCATTCACCTCAGATGCGCTATCCAGTTTCAGCATAAAGCGATTGTCTCCTGGCTGGAGCGATAACATTTCGGTTCTGAGATATTCCACCTCTTTTTTCAAGCCATAGATTCGCTGTAGCTTCAGCTGCTGGTTGGTATTCATATCTACCCACTGCAGTGCAAAGGCCGGGCTATCCGCTTTACCTTTATTCACCACATGGTAAGCCAGCTGTATCTGGCATCCCGGTATATTTCCAGTAACCGAATGAACACTCCCCCACTGCACCGCAGAGCCTCCCACTGTCAATGAATCACGACTGGCAATATCCGCCAGTGCAGGCTGCGCGGGTATCAAGGCGGGCGTAATCACGGCCTGCCGTGAAGGGGCAAAGCCACCTCTATCGGCCTTCCCTTTCTCGGCCTTATTCCCGGGCATAAAACCGCTGATATCCTGTTTCCCAGCCCTATTCAGGACCGCTGGATCAATAACCACCGGCGTTGAGCCTGGTAGCGGAATCTGCAACGTACCGGAGTAACAGACTACACTCGAGCCGTCGTGATTGGGGTCTTGCTGGCAGATTGGTAGAGACTCCATTTCCGGAAAATAGGTTCGCAGCTTTGTAACAACGGATGAATCTTCACAATGAATCGCCAGTGGGTCCCAAGTAGTCGCACAGTTTGCGGGAGTGATTTGATGCAACTGGCTTGATAATGAAGCTGATTCTACAGCAACCATCTCTACCGGTTTTTTGATCATCTTCAGTTTTCTAATCGTCCCTGTGTTTTCACTCTCAGCATGGGTCTCAGCTGGCAGCACAGCATCACCGCGTGAAATGGCATTCAGTGCATTAACCACAGCTCGAGCCTTATCCATACCCGATATATAACTGGAGTCAATCATAAAATCACATCGCAAAGCCGAGGGTTGGGATAGCCCCTGAATTGCAGCTTTACGCAGTACTTCACAGCGCTGTTTTTTCCAGGGCCGTGTACAGACCACCGTCGTATCACCATTGAGACCACAGCGTTTCAGACCCAGCTCATTTCGAATGGCCCGGGCCAGTTTATTATCCGCCTTGACCTGATCCAGGTTGCAATACTGATCTGGATGCACCTGGCTGAACACGTCCCGACACTGATCGTAGGCGGGATAGTTCAAACAGGTTAGATTGATACCATCCTCAGGGCTCCACCCTGTCGGTGGCAGACAGCCAGCGATGACCAGATCCCGAATTTTATCGTCCAGCTTAGTTTTCTCCTGATCGAACTCAGCAACAAACCGATTCCCCACCGGCGTACAGACGTAGGAAGCGACACTCGGTGTGGGTTGCTGTGTGTTCTGATCAGTCAGGCATTGGTTGTATAACTGCATCAACATGTCATGGAATGAACCCGTCAGGTTATCAGCCGATGCCTTTAGAGACTGACAGCGCGCCACATTCGGCTCCGGGAATGGAAAGAGACCCCGCATGTGGGTTTCACACAGCCCCCTGACAAACGTACGTTTAGAGCTATTGGTCAGTTTTCCATAATCCAAAATCGCATAGATGGCAGGCAAGGGCTTAATCGCCATCTCATAATAGGCATCCGGTGCCACATCCAGCGCACTCTTAAAGGCCTTCACCTCATTACTGAAACGATCACGCTGGCCATCACACAGCTCCTGGGCATTGTCCTGACTCATGGTGTGAGAGTCGAAATACTTCTCGCAGGGATCACGTACATAAGCCAACAAATTGCCCAAGCCTTGCCAGTTGTGAGCAACACCCAACCAAGTAGCATAGTGATACCAAGGCTGCCAATAGAGGGCATAATAGTGGTCGGGATTCATGTGCTTATCCTGCCCAGAAACCCAGTCGCCCAGATTATTGATGCCACCCCATACAGCATTGGCTGCATCATTGATGGCACCCATCGCTGCGGCCAATACCTCTGCCAGCGGACCACAAACGGCATCCTTACCCGGAATACTGTTCGGAATCAGTCGGCAGCCCAGCTCAGGGCCCGCCATGGCCACAACCCTGACCCAATCTCCTATATCTTCACTGGCAACCGCCACTAACACCATATGAACAACGGGTTGCCCAAGAGAAACTATCTCGGCAAAAGGTCCATCACAAATAAAGGGCTTTACCGGGCCCGCCGCGCTCAATCCTGCTTTGCAGACCACCTGATACAACACATCGGTTCCAGCAATCGCTAAGACCTTGGTCCATTTACCCTGATAGCTCGCTTGTACTATTTCGACCACGGCATGGAGAGTCCGATCATCAGGTAAATAACCTGAGGGCTGCGGTCCCTCTGAAATACAGAGTCCCGAAAGCTCCGGGGGTTGATTCACCAGACAGCTAATCAACTCCTTTGCCTCCACAATGGTAGGATCTACCACACCCGCTATAACCAGTATATCCAGTAGCGTATCCAGCGTGTCAGCCCGGGCATTGATTGGCGCACTTAAACTGAACAGTACCAGAATCAATAGCGAGATTTTGCGTAGCCTGGTCATAATATCTCTCCCCATTATTGGCGCCGCCCTGATCTACAGCGCACTTAATCGTTATCGTTGTTAGTTTAATTCTACTGCGAGATCCGGCACTTTTCTGTCACCTGTATAACATTTCGTCTAACTGTATGTCGGAGATCAAGACAAACGGTTCAAAATGCACCCGGCTATGAAAGCAGCTATGCTTTCTGAGAGGATTCACTATTTAAAAATGTTATTACTGTGGGGCCTTTTTTTTATGTCAACTTGCCAACCAACCCTGTTCATCTCTCACGGTGCGCCCGACTTTGTTCTAACAGAACATGTCGCCAACCATGCACTCAGAAGCCTGAGTGGAAAACTGGCGTCGCCAAAAGCGATTGTCATCATATCTGCCCACTGGATTGAGTCACCTATCGGTATCACCAGCGCCGAATCCCATCAAATGGTCTATGACTTTAGCGGTTTTCCTGACGCCCTCTACCAACTGACCTACCCGGCCAGGGGTGACCCCGCCCTAGCCCATCAGATCGGGGGTCAACTGGAGTCAGCAGGGTTCAGTGTAAATCTGGACCAGGAGCGAGGACTGGATCATGGTGCATGGGTTCCCTTGATGCTGATCTATCCAACGGCAGGTATCCCGGTTATCCAGGTATCACTCCCAAAAGGAAACTTGCGAGAAGCGGCCCGACTCGGTGAGGCATTGACACCATTACGGGAACAAAATGTTCTGATTATTGGCTCTGGTGGTTCAGTGCATAATCTTGGTGCTATGAACAGAGAAGAGCACACGGATGTGTGGGCAAAGAAATTTGAGTACTGGTTACAGGATAATGTCCAAGGCAATCGGTTCGACCGGGTAGTGAATCCACAACAATTCACCCCGCTATTCGATCAGGCACACCCCACGCCTGAACATTTCGCCCCATTAGTCGTCGCCTGGGCAGCAGGAAACAAGCACAAACCCGGAAGACGTTTTCATCAAAGCTTTATGTACGGCAACATAGGCATGGCGATGTTTGAGTTTAGATAGTTCGCACGTGTATCATCGTGACATAATGCCTCTTCCTATCACAGCCGGGTAGCGCACCCTGCGCCTATCTCCGGTCAGTTATTTCATCTGTGATAGTCATTGATTGCCCAAGCTTCCACCTTTTTAAGCTTGATTTCAGTTTCAGTTGATAGGCTCTCTCCAGTCAATTTGGAGAGGCCTCATGCACACACCATTTTCAAACAACGAGATCAAGGTCTGGGATCTACCCATCCGAATGTTTCACTGGTCACTGGCCAGCTGCTTTATTATTGCCTACCTCACTGAGGATGATTTTATATCGCTGCATAGCTACGCGGGCTACACCATTTTAGGCCTGATTCTGTTCCGTCTCATCTGGGGATTCATTGGCACACCACACGCCCGCTTTAGTGATTTCACCCAATCACCGAAAACTGTACTGGCCTATCTCAAGCAGACAACGACCTTCAGAGCTGAACGCTATATCGGGCACAACCCAGCGGGCGGAGCGATGGTAATCGCGCTCCTGATTGCCTTGAGTCTGACCACCCTCACTGGCCTCGCCACCTATGGTGCAGAGCAGTCTGCCGGACCATTAGCGGGCGTGATGAATGAGCTGCCGATCTCTATTGGAAAGAGCGCCGAAGAGCTCCACGAATTCCTCGCCAACTTCACACTGCTGCTGATCCTGTTTCATATTGCAGGTGTGCTAGTAGCCAGCTTTCAACATGGTGAAAACCTGATCCGTTCAATGCTCACCGGCCGCAAACAACAATCTCATTAAAAGCAGAGGTATTCGAGTGAAATTCACACTATTCATATCTTTGTTACTGCTATCAGTAACCGCTCTGGCAGAAACGGCCTCAGAGCAATCACTGGCTGATTACCGGAATGTCGGTGCCGGTCCATTCAACGCGGAAGCAGGCAAACTACTCTGGCTCAGTGTGACCAAAGAAACAGAGCACAGCATAGAGAGGAGCTGTACCGACTGTCATGGCAACAACCTTAACCTTTCTGGCAAACATCTACGGACAGGCAAACCGATTGAGCCAATGGCTCCTGCGGTTACACCGCATCGTCTGACGGAAAAAAAGAAGATCGAGAAATGGTTCAAACGAAACTGCAAGTGGACCTTTGGACGTGAATGCACACCCCAGGAGAAGGGCGACCTGATTCTGTTTATCCAACAACAAAACAAATGATTTTAGTAAGGAACTCAACATGAACAAAACAAATTGGGCCATCGCAACAACGCTAACCGTCTCGCTGATTAGCATGACCGGCGTGGCATTAAGTAGTAACAAAAATGATGAAAACTCGCTATTCTCCTGGTATAAGCAGTCAAAAATCGACATAGAACCGATTGAAAATCGGCTCTATGTCGAGGAGTGCGGCAGCTGTCACTTCCCTTATCAACCCGGATTGCTACCCGCCACGTCATGGGAAACCATTACTAACAATCTGGATAATCACTTTGGTGAGAATGCAGAACTCACAGGGAGTGACCTCAAGACCCTGCGTAACTATTTATTGAACAACGCTGCTGGCAGGAGTAGCTACAATTTACCAAACAAAATCATGGCCGCCCAACGTGATCGCCCGTTACCTTTGCGTATAACTGAGATGCACTATTTTATTCACGAACACAGTGAAATACCAAAACGGATGGCTCAGGATAATCCCAAAGTAAAATCTTTCAGTAATTGTGATAGCTGTCATCAGAGTGCAAAACAGGGACTCTACGATGAGCACGATGTGGCTATCCCTGGATATGGACAATGGGATGACTAACCGTTCAACACAGAGTTACAGATAGACTACTGCCATATATCAGGCCCGCGAGCCTGCTGGCTGATTTACCAATCAGTTCAACAGGCGCGGCAAAATTAATGTAATCGACGGGAACAGTATCAGGATAACAACACGCACAATATCCGAGATTAGAAAAGGCATTACACCTTTAAAACTCTCAATCATCGAAACATCTTCAGCCATCTTGTTAATAATGAACACATTCATTCCAACGGGGGGCGTTATCAAGCCCACTTCAACCACGATTAATGCAATAATTCCAAACCACACTTTCAGCTCTTCAGGGTCCATAGCAAAATCCAGCCCCATGAGAATGGGCCAGAAAATGGGAACCGTCAGTAGAATCATGGACAGGGAGTCCATGACACAACCAAAGATTAGATAGAGAACCAACATGGCCACCAGCACCAGGTAAGGCGACAGATGACTGTCACCAATCAGGCGGGCGGCCTCTGCTGGCATCTGAGTGAGTGCAAGAAAAGCATTGAAGAGATCGGCACCAAAAACAATCAGAAAAATCATCGCTGTGGCGCTGGCCGTGCCCAACAGACACTCTTTTAGACCCTCCCAACGCAGCTCGCCATGTACAACCGCCAGTAAACCTGTGGCTATGGCACCGACTGCCGCACCTTCTGTAGGCGTAAACACACCGGCATAGATACCCCCAATCACCACCAGAAAAATCAAAGCTACAGCCCATATATCACCCAGGCTGCTAATTTTTTCCTGCAAACTTGTGGCAGGCCCTGCCGGGCCAGCATCAGGTTTTAGTCGTACATAGATAGCAATCGCAAGCAGATAACCAAAGGCCGCCAGAAAACCCGGAATGAAAGCAGCCTGGAACATGGTGGCGATATTCCCCTCCGTGAGAATGGCATAGATCACCAGGATGACCGAAGGCGGAATCAAGATACCCAGAGTGCCGCCTGCTGCCAGCGCCCCTGTTGCCAGGCAACCGGAGTATCCGTGACGCTTCAGCTCCGGCAATGCCACCTGCCCTATGGTAGCTGCCGTGGCAAGAGAAGAACCACAGATAGCGCCGAAACCGGCACAACCACCAATCGCTGCCATGGCAATACCACCCCGGCGATGCCCCAGCCAAACGCTGGCCGTATGAAACAGCGCCCGACTGAGTCCAGCCTTGCTGGCAAACTGCCCCATTAATAGAAACAGCGGCACCACAGACAGGTCATAGGTGCTGAATCGCCAGTAGGCTGCTGTTTTTAGATAGTTAATAAGCGGGGACCAACCCGATAACAACACATAGCCAATCATCCCCACCAACAGCATGGCGACACCAATCGAGAGTCGTAATGCAATCAGTAACAGCAGTACACCAAACATCAACGCGCCAATCGCAATACCACTCATATTGATCTATTACTCCATTGGCGACTTGCGGTATAAAAACAGACCACTGTCAGTAGGGCGAGCGAGGCGACTATCGGAATAAAGCCCCACCATCGGGACAGACCCAAAATCATGGTCTGTTCCTCATAGCGATACATGTCATACCCCCCCAGAGCAAGACGCCATGTAAGCAGTGCTGCAATGAAACCAAATACCACACTACCCACACCATCCATTCGACTGCGGGTCTCATCGCCCACATTCATTGTGAAAAAGTCTACGACTACATTGCCACTGTGCAATTGACAGTAGGGAAGAAAGGCAAATACTGTAATCGCACATCCGACTTCAACCAGCTCAAAATCGCCTGGAACCGGCAAGCTGAATAGATACCGCCCCATGACACTCAAGACCGTCATCAACGCCAGCACCAGCAAGACCATGCCACCCGCTACCGCAGAGAATTGGCAGAGTGAATGGATTGCCCGACCCAGCGGGCCGGGCTGATTATTATTATCGTTTTTTTTCATATACTCGGATTATTGAGACAGTGCTTAGTTACTGTACTTTTGAACCAGCATTTTTGCATCATCATACATCTGTTGACCATCCAGGCCCTGCTCCGTTGTTGTCTTGATCCAATCGTCAATAACTGGCTGAGTTGCCACCTTCCAACGCTCCAGCTCTTCACCTTCAATCGTATTAAATTGATTGCCCCGCTTTTTAGCCGCCTCACGTCCGGGGTTATCCGCCTTATCCCAGACATTTCCAATCTGCTTGGCCAATGCGAGTCCTGAGTTATTATCAATTATCTTTTTAAGATCCGCAGGCAGGCTTTCATATTTATTCTTGTTCATGGCGAACAGGAACATAGCGGTATAGATACCTCGGTCACCACCAATCTCCGTATGATATTTAACCAACTCATGCGCCTTGAGTGGCAGGGTGACTTCATAGGGCAACATCGCCCCATCCACTACCCCCTTGGAGAGCGCCTGTGGTACCGCCGGTACAGGCATACCGACCGGTGTGGCGCCAATATAATTAAGTGCTTCATTGATCGTACGGGTAGGAGCCCTTACCTTGGTGTTCTTCAGATCAGCCAACGTCTTGATCGGTTTATCCCGCATATGAAATTGGCCAGGTGCATGGGTGTGTATCAGAATCGGGTGTACATCCTGATACTCTTCTTGCATATACTTCTCATAAAATTCCCATGCCGCCTGGCTGGTTGCCTCGGCACTGCCCGCAACAAAAGGTAGCTCAAACACTTCCGTCAATGGAAAACGCCCCCGTGTATAGCCGGGCACGGTCCACACAATATCGGCTACACCATCACGCACCTGATCAAACAGCTGAGGCGGCTTGCCACCCAACTGCATGGCCGGATAAATTTTTATATCGATTCTTCCGTTGGATTCTTTCATCACCTTGTCAGCCCAGGGCTGAATAAACTTGGCGTGTGCTGTCGCAGGGGCTGGAAGAAAATGGTGCACTTTTAGCTCCACCTCTGCGGCATTGACAGAGAACCCCAGCAGCACACCTGCCGATAACAATATATTCAGGCCTGTTTTTATATACTTTTTCATTACACTCCTCCTCGGTTAATAATCCAGTCTGTGCTGACACTCATGTATCAGGCAACCGGCACGGTCTCTTCTAGCATCTGTTGTAATTTGAATTTCTGAATCTTGCCTGTAGCTGTTTTTGGTACTTCATCAATCACCCGAACAGCTTTCGGGCATTTAAAATGGGCCAACTGTTTTTTTAGTATGCCCTGAACTTGTTGTGTCAGTAAGGCGGGGTCTACACTGGTATGCCTGGGTTCAACAAAAAGTATAATTTCGGTCTGCCCCGCTTTACTGGATGCCTCAACCACTGCTGCTTCTGCAACATCTGGAAGTGATAGCGCACAACACTCTATCTCACCCGGACTGACCCATTGCCCGGATATCTTCAGCATGTGATCTGAACGCCCCTGGTGATACCACCACCCCTCACTATCAAAACTGAAAATATCACCCGTGCGATACCAAACCCCATTGAAAGCATGACGTGTCATGTCCTGACGATTCCAGTAACGATCACACACCGAGGGCATACGCAACCATGCCACACCTGGTGTATCAACCGAGTTGATCGGCTCACCCTCTTGCGTAGTCAGGCGAACTTCGGCCCAGGGGACAACGCGGCCTGTGGCACCGCGTTTGTTTGCCTCTGGGGTATTAACAATAAACAGAATCAGTGTCTCTGTTGTACCAATCCCCTGATAAATTTTATTTCCCGTCACTGCCAGCCAATCGTCATACAACGGCTCAGACAGTTGTTCACCCGCCGACACACAACAACGGATATGTCTAAACGCATTGTGCTCTGCAATACCTTCACTCAATAACTTGCGATAAAAGGTTGGCACACTAAACAGAAGATCAGGCCGGTATTTTTCGACAAGCTGACGTGTTCTGTCTGGTGTTGGCCAACCGTTAAAAAGAATCAGCGTTGCACCACAGCGCAGACCGGCAAAAAAACCATGCGCCAGCGGATAAGCAAAGAACAGTTTGGAGGTACAGAGAATCTTTTCACCCGCTTGAACTTTGAGATTCTCACGCAGATGTAGATCACTAACGATGACATCATGATGGAGATGGACTGCGGCCTTGGGTTTGCCCGTGGTACCCGATGTATAAATCCAGAACGCCATATCATCGGGTGACATCTCTTCTACCTGGAGCTCTGCAGTGCTGTCCCTTAATAACGCCTTGGTTGTAAGCTGCTCTTCAGTGTCCCCGTTCCTTATAACCAGCTTGAACGGATGAGTAACCGATGGCGCCAGTCGCTGAAATGCATCAACATAGTCACTCTCAATAAACAGCACCCGCGCCCGACTCTCATTAATTACAAAGAGCAGATCTCTCTCAACAGCCATGCGGTTATACGTGATCGCCACCGCTCCAATCCGCATTGCGCCAAGATAAGCGGCCACCAGATCAGCCGAATCCTCCAATAAAAAAAGCACCCGCTCTTCAGGCAGAATTCCTTGTGCCTTCAAGGCATTACCATACCGGTTTGCACGCGCATCCAATTGGGCATAACTGACGACTTCAAATTCATCAATAATGGCAGTGGCCTCACCCAGCCCTTGGCTCAGGGCGGGGCTCAATATCTCATCGCCGGCATTCATGGCACTTTCGATATAGGTCTGCTGAAGGGTCATTTGAATTAATCACTCCGCCGATGAAAATGCTAAATATTTCTTTTATTAGTATTTATATTGAGAATTATTTTGCACTTTTTAGGCCAGGATCGTTACAGCACAACACAGATCATGCTAATTACATAATATTTATAATGTTTATTGGCTTGATAACCTTAGGATTTAAAATAAAAATAACCACACAATATGTCCACATTATGGACATGAATGCCCAATAGCCCAGGTAAAACAGAGATATTCCTTATGTTTTATAATGATTTGGATCGAAGAAGAGCGTTACTGAACAGTATGTTCATAATATGAACACATGAGACGAATAAAGCGGGCATTATAGTTCCTTTATTGCGGCGTATTCTGAATCTTATAGATCGTTGTGCGTGAGATACCCAGGATTCTGGATGCCTGACTGATATTCCCGCCACACTGATCAATCACCCACTGAACATAGATGTGCTCCATTTTGGCAAGGGTGGCCGTTGAGTAAAAAGTCGCCAGTTGATGCTCCCCTCCACCACTATTTGGCTGGCTGGCAAGTATCGACTCTACACTCTCCGGCCTGATCTCCCCATCGCAATAGACCCGCAGACGTTCGATAACATTCTTCAGCTCCCTGACATTACCAGGCCAATGGTGGGCCATCAGCTGCTTCATAGCCCCAGGCACTAACACCGGCTGAGATGCACCCGTCTGTGACTGACCCAGAAAATGATCCACAAGCAAGGGAATATCTTCTGTTCGCTGACTAAGCGGCGGGATATTGATGGTCAATACATTCAATCTATAGTAGAGATCCTGACGAAACCGACCCTGGGATATCATTTTCTCAAGATCACGATGTGTAGCCGCGATAATGCGTGCATTGGTGCGTTTAATCTGCGTACTACCTAACGGGCGGTATTCACCAGCCTCCAGCACACGCAACAGTTTGGCCTGACAGGTTGCTGACAACTCCCCAATTTCATCAAGAAACAGCGTACCATCACTGGCGGCTTGAAATAGGCCCTCATGGGTTTCGGTTGCCCCGGTAAATGACCCTTTCTTATGTCCAAACAGTTCACTTTCAAGCAGCTGATCTTGCAACAACCCACAATTTATGGGAATAAGGTCCGCCCGGTCCCGCTCACTCCAGTAATGCAGAATCTGGGCAACCACTTCCTTGCCAACACCGCTCTGCCCTGTTATGAGAACCGGCATCTGCAGTGGCGCCATCTTCTTCGCCAGAGAAATCACCTCACACCACGGAGCGCTTCGGCCTATCGCAACGGGCGGACTTTCACCAGCATGATTAGTTACATTCGTAAGCATATAATACTGATCCAGGCAATATCTGTTGAACGAAGTCACTCGAGGATAACAACAAAAAAGGAATAGATGCAAAGGATTCCAGACTGGATACTTTCTAGACTGAAAGTAAAGACGGCCCAGTGTTTGTTGGAAACTGATTTAAAGATATTCAGCGTCGATATGGTGTTTATACAAATCAGCCCCTAACATATTATTGAGTGGGTCAGCAAAGACCACGCCCATTAGCCCAGAGCTCTGGTAGCTACCTGTCAGCAAAAAACGCTAACGGGTAGCTACGTTAATATATCTTAACTGCGAGAATTGGTTGACGCTGTTTTTCCAGCCTCAATACGAGCCAGGAATTCAGCCATGATCTGCTCGTAGAGCTCATCTCCCAGCACCTTATCTTCAACGCCTGACTCTATGCTGGGATTATCATTAACCTCGATAACCACCACCCCCGCATCGGTCTCTTTAAGATCCACGCCATACAGACCGTTACCAATCAGATTGGCCGCTTTAAGAGCTGTATCAACCACTTTTTTGGGTGCATCTGCTACTGAAAAAGTACGAAAATCGCCCTCTTTTTCAAGACTACCGTGATCATAGATCTGCCAGTGATCCTTGGACATAAAATATTGACAGACATAAAGCGGCTTGCGGTTAAGAATACCAACACGCCAATCGAAAGGCGTATAGGTGTAGGCCTGACCCAACAGAAGTTCAGAGTCTTTGAACATCTTTCTGGAGACCTGTTCCAGCTGCTGTCTGTTCTCCACTTTATAAACACCCAGTGAAAAAGAGCCATCCGGCACCTTGAGTACGATAGGGTACGCAATCTTCTCTTCCAGCTCATCCAACCCGCCAGAGCGAACGATTACGGTTTCTGGTGTTGAGACACGGTGAAGTTTCAATAACTCTTCCAGGTAAATCTTGTTGGTACAACGCAGGATAGAGTCTGGATCATCAATCACCACCAATCCCTCTGACGCCGCCTTGCGTGCAAAACGGTAGGTATGGTGATCTATAGCCGTAGTTTCCCGTATAAAGAGTGCATCAAATTCACTCAGACGTCCAAAATCTTTCGGCGAGATAAGCTCGGCATCCAAACCATGCTTCTTTGCAGCACGAACAAATTTTTTCAGTGCTTTTGCGTCTGAGGGCGGCATGGCCTCCTGAGGATTCTGCAGAATGGCCAAGTCATATCGACCCATCTGTTTTTGTCTCGGCGCCTTCCAGCGCTTACTCAAGTAGCTATTCAGTGCATCATCAAGCTCCTCTTGCTGGTCATCGGACAGGTCCTGCACACCCAGCGCCTTGATACCGGTAATACGCCATTCGGCCTTTTTCTCAAAAACCACCCGTATCAGGGGCGCCCGAAAAAGCTCAAAAAGTTCACGCGCTAAAGGCTGGAAGTCCTTTAAGGGTGAATTTCCAAACATCATGGTTACACTGAATGAAGTGGTTTCAACCCCCTTATGACGTCGCCCGAGAATACGTTGAACCTGCTTATCCAGATCCTCAGTCTCCAGTGAGTAGAGTGACTTTCGGCTCAGATCCCGAAGCGTACGTACAGATGGAATTACCTTGTGTCCACGCGCTTCAGCCAACAACGAGCAGTAGTAACCTTCTCCCAGATATTTCTGTGAGCGGCAGAGATTAACAATGCGCAACCCACGCTTCTGTTGCCAGACAGGATCTTTCAGATATTCGGCAGCCGTCACCACAGGGTAACCTTTCAGTTGCCCCTTCCAGTGACTTGCCTTTTCAACCAGTAATAGATGCTCAGTCATGATACAGCACCACCATAGCCTGTAATCCTACACGTCCGTAGCGCGCCATCGTTTCAAATTTCTCCTTGAGTATCGGCATATGTATTGAATCGATCAATGTCTCACCCTCATCCCGATCAACAAATGGGTCATTAACATAAATAAAACTATCATCCGAACCAGTCACGACGACCCAATGGGGTACACGCGCTTTATAGATCTGCCAGGAGCTAATCAGCACCAGAGGAACACCCTTACGCTGAAGACATTCATCAATCTCTTTGGCACTCACACCGGCAGGATTAATCGGTACCCCCAGGGCCTGCAACTGTTCATACATATCTTCCTGAACCAGCCGCATCACCTCTTTTTTATGACTACTACGAACCGAATCACCAAGATGGGTTCCTTCACCCGTCACATAGACATCCACACCAAACCCTCTGTTGACCGCAGCCAATGCCAAACCATAGGGGCCACACCCGCCATGACCTGATGTCATAAAAATGGTTGTCGCCTCACGCCACAAACGCAGCTCAAGACGGCGCGAAAAGATAACCGTTGACTGTAGGGCTTTCATCGCCATCATAAGTGATGCTGCACCGCAGGTGAATTCAAGACTTTGCTCATAATAGGGCACAGAAGTGAGTTCAGGATGGAGATCTGGAGCCAGTGATTTTTCCAGACGCCAGGCATCCATGTGATCTTCATAATAGTCGACAACCTCACCGAGTCGACGATAACCACGTGACTCATAAAGCCGGATTGCCGAACGGTTGTCCTTACGAACTTCCAAACGCAGATAGGCACGCCGGTGTGACCAAGCCTCGGCCTCAGCCGCTTTCATTAAGCTATGCCCTATCCCCTTACCCCTGATATCTGGACTCACTGCAATAGAGTAAAGCCTGGCAACCGATGTCGCACGGGAGAAGAGCAGTACCACATCACCCACAGCAACACCTTGCACTTCCGCAATCAATATCGCTGCATTACCCTTTTTCAGAAGATAGCGAAACTGCCGTGGCGCAATGCGATCTGCATCGAAACAACGCTCCTCTAATCTGACCAATGTTTCCAGGTCATCAGGCACAGCACTGCGAATAACCAAATCCGAACAACAGGTCTCAGTCGTCATCAGGCATGCCTGAAAAAGAGTTCATAGAGCGTCAACACAATTTCGATCATAATAAGAATCACAATATACCATTCGACACGCAAGGTTCGCTTATCCGACATCAGCCCCAACAAGGTCTCTGCAGTACCACTGATCAAGTCGAGCTTCCTTTCCAGAGCAAGCTGTCGCTCACCGATTTCATACTCATTTTCCAGCCGCTGCCAGAGACGCTCAAACTCTGAATGCTCCCAAAGCACATCGGGTTTTTCTCCGACTTGAGCCCGCGCCACCATACGGTGCTGTATCTGTAGTATCTCCCCAATATGGCAGAGCAGATCATGTACCTGCCGTGGCAAACGGCCACCGACCTGCATTCTTTTAGCCAACGGCTCTATACGGTCAAATGCACCGGCCGCTTGCTGTTCATAATGATCCAATACCAGACTTTTCCCCAGAATATCGGCGACCAGCTGCAAAACCGGTATCTCCGCCGCGGGCAGTATGAGTGTATCCGCCTCAATCTTCTCAACAGCATCCGGTGACACCTTGATATCCAGACATTCGACAATGGGGGTTTCAAACGGTTCTGCAATAAAGGGGCGTATCTGACTTAAAAATGCAGCTTCAGCCGTGGCAGAAACATTAAACAACACCACCACGCCAAAGCGAAAAAGAACCGCAAACCCACCACCATCAACCTCGACAATGGTGGGGTCACGGGAAAGGATAGTCAAATGATTGAGACGACGCAGTTCTATGCTCATCCCAATGAGGAGTGAGCGAGCAATAGTGGCAGATGACAGTATGAGACACACTCTTTCAGTAACCCAATAACAACGTTGCAGGCACAATCAGGCCAGCCGGTTAGATTCCATGGGAATTATAATTACTGAGCTGAAAACATCTCACTGTTGATACGGACATCACACTCCACTGCTGCGTAACTGCGGTTAAAAATCAGTATATCTCCTGCTCTTTTCTATCACGTCGCGGCCGATTTCTACTGCGTCTGTATGGCGCATCCATATCCAGCTGACGATTCCCTTTACGGTCATTCTGATTTCGGTAGTGTGGCCGATAATCCAGCTCCTCGAGTTCATCAAAAAACTCATTTCGCAGCCTTCTATTCACTTCACTTTTCTCCTGTCCTATTCGGAACGCTGAGTGGTAAATTTCGGCGACAGATTTATACCACTTGACCATAAATAGATAACAAAATTTATTCATCATCATGAGAAAAATAATTTGTTAAAAAAGTGCTTTCTGAGAGCCTCTGCCAGCCTCACCATTAGCAATATTCAGCCCGCCCTGCCGTACGGGCAAAAGCGAGCCAATACCACCGACACCAAAGGGAGCCACCCATGTCTGAGAGTGCAAAACTGACCTATCAGGGCAAAGAGTATGATTTGCCCGTGATCTTCGGCACAGAGGGCGATAACGCCATCGATATCCGTAACCTGCGAAACCAGAGCGGCCTCATTACCTTTGATCCAGGGTTAGGTAATACCGGCAGCTGTCAGAGCAACATCACCTTTATCGAAGGAGACCTTGGCATACTCCGCTACCGCGGGATCCCGCTCGAACAGTTCCAGAATAATCCCAACTTTGTTGAAGTAGCTCTGGCACTGATCTTTGGTGAACTACCCAATCAGGAGCAGTATGGACTGTTCAGTGCCAGCCTGACAAAGAACGCCAACCTGGATGAGGACATGAAGCACCACTTTGCCGGATTCCCACGTTCAGCACCTCCTATGGCGGTCCTTTCAGCCATGATCTCAACCCTCTCATGCTTTCATCCTGAATTTCTTGAACTGGAGGACGAGACCCAGTTTGCACGAGCTGCAGCACGCCTGATCAGTAAAGTCCGGACCCTGGCAGCTTATGCCTACCGTCGTTCTCTGGGTTTACCCTATAACTACCCCGATCCGTCACTACCCTATGTTTCCAACTTGCTGCACATGATGTTTTCTGAACCCTATAAGCAATACATCATAGAAGATGAGGTACTGACTGCCCTGAACCTAATATTGATACTGCATGCCGATCATGAGCAGAACTGTAGTACATCAACCGTACGTATGGTGGGTTCCAGTGGAGCCAATCTGTTTGCCTCTTGTGCAGCGGGTGTCAGCGCCCTATGGGGGCCACTGCACGGCGGCGCCAACATGGCCGTTATCGATATGTTGGAAGCCATCCATAACGGGAATATGACGCCCGAAGCGTATGTTGATCTGGCAAAAAACAAAGACAGCTCGGTAAAATTGATGGGCTTTGGTCACCGCGTGTATAGAAATTTTGACCCACGCGCGACCATCCTGCGTGACGTCAGTGAAAAACTGCTTAACAAACTGGGTATTAATGACCCCCTTCTAGAAATTGCTAAAAAACTGGAAGAGATTGCCCTTAGCGACAGCTACTTTATCGAGAGAAAGCTCTATCCCAACGTGGACTTTTACAGTGGCATCATCTTACGGGCTATTGGTATTCCAACAAGTATGTTTACCGTCATCTTTGCTATCGGACGTTTGCCAGGCTGGATAGCGCATTGGTATGAACAACATAGCCAAAACGACGGTAAAATCTGGAGGCCGCGCCAAGTCTATACTGGCTTACAACAGGGCCGGTTTATCCCAAGATCCGAGCGCGGCTGGTAAGCAGAATAACCCGCCATAAATCAAACATCACCGAGCCTAAAAAGGGCTCGGTGATATAGGAAATAAAACCTAGTTTCAATTCCCCCATACCCACTATTTAGTCCCGTTTGTATTTCTGCATACTTGTCCCCGTTGACGATCATTTTTAATGATCGTATCAACAATAATATTTCTCTCGTATTCTCTATGACTATCCCCTATAAATACGCCGCTGGAAGAGTCAATCCTTCCAGAGTATCCGACCTAATTTATTGCACACTGAGGAAAGCTGTGTATGAAAAAAACATCGTTGTACAGTCTGTTGGTTTTACTATTTGCTATCATAGCAAACAGTGCCATTGCTGCTGACAGTTCAAATCAAACTGATGAAGAGCGCTGCCAGGCCTATGCGAAGGAAGATGCTGTGCCAGCGGCTGAACTTGAAGATTTCATGAAAGATTGTCTTGAATCCATCAAAGACGATGGTCAAGAAAAAGACAAGAATGATTAATACTTCATTGAAGTATTCTGAATATTTATATCGATTATAAATAGTAAGCTTTTACCGGTCAGTAGGGTTTGCCTATTGACCGGTTTTGTACTTCACACACAACAACTCAATCATCTATTGCTACCTGATTCCGCCCACCTCTTTTGGCTTTGAAAAGGGCAGCGTCTACTCTGGCAATTAGTTGATCCCTGGTATCTCCAGAGCGATACTCAGCAACACCAATACTAATCGTAGCTTCAATCTTCTTTTCCTCATATTCAGTGGGATTGTTAAGCACGCTCAACCGCAACTCTTCCGCCATATTGCGTGCAACAGCAATATCGCAATCCTTTAGCAGCACCAGGAACTCTTCACCTCCCCAGCGACAGGTGATATCCGTTTCACGCAATCGGGATACTGTCAGCCGGGCAATCTGCTCCAGCACCGCATCCCCTGTCAGATGACCATATTGATCATTCACGCGTTTAAAATGATCAATATCAAACAGCATCGCTGCCACCTTAGTTGGATGCCGCTTCTGATTTAATGCCAGTTGTTTGAAGAGGATATCCAGGGCCTGGCGGTTATACAAACCGGTCAACTTGTCGGTTGTTGCCATCCGTTCGATATCTTGTTGGTATGAGGAGATGGTGTAGTTAATAATGATCAACACGATCAGTGTGATCAAGGCACAGGAAGCCAGGTTGATCAGCAACGTAGTAAACAGTTTGTCAGTCCCCTCCACCTCACTCTGAGCTACTACTAAATACCAACCAAACTCCTCGATATAGCGGGTGTTGAACATAACTGTTCGGTCTGACGACCGATACTTAAACGAACCGATATCGGCAGCGGATATCTCTTCCAATAACTGCCCGGTCTCGGCATGATGCTGAAGCTCTTTCAGGTAACTTTGGCTGTCACCTAATCTGGCGCTACTCAGCCTGATCCCGCCCTGTTGATCGACAAACAGAATATTCCGGTCATAAGTATCCTGATACTGGTTGATCAACTTTTTAACCGCATCAACCGCTAACCCGACACCAGTGACACCAATAAACTTGCCATCGTAATCGTAGACACGATAATTGACGAATACGGTCATGGCATCATTGTTTGCCATATCAAAATCAACATTGATTTCGTAATTGCTGTGCAGTTCACGCACCCGAAAATACCAGGCATCCCGCTGTTCTTTAGGGTCTACCTGCTTTAGCAGGCCATCGGCGTGGTAATAGTTGCGACTCTTCTCCGATACAAAAAATGCCGTAAAGGCATCGTACTTTTCCATGATCTCCTTGAGATACCGCGTGACTTCCGTCTGTTCCTGCTCACCTCTAATCACCCAGTCTCGCAAAAAAGTATCGGAAGCCATGAGTGAAGAGATAAATATGGGTTTTAGCAGATCACGTTGGATCTCGGTATAGATATTGTCACTGGTGAGCGGTAATTCATTATTGGTAACATGGTCCCGCAAGGAGGCGACGGATATAAAGTAACTGGCCAGACTCGTCAGCAAAAAACCCGCTACTAACAAAGCACTGACCAGAATCATCAACCTCTTTTTTTGTTTGAACATGCTCTGATTTTAACTCCAGTGGCTAATTTCCTATTCAACAGGCAATCAGCTGATTCTGTCTAAAATATAGATAGCCCTACTGATCATGAATGACTTGATTATCTAAAAAGCCTAATGGGACAGCCGACATATATACGGCCAATGTAAAGGGTTATTCTGATTGGTCTGCGAACTCATCTATGATGCGTGATACCCTTAGTATTACACATAGCATTGATTGGTGAATATCATACCGTTTTCTGCGATTTGTTTTTATTAACTTTTTTCTAGACAATTCATACGCACGGCCCAGTCACTAGCCAGACGCAGATGCGCGGCTAAAAATCACTTTATTCACTTTTTATTGCATTATATCTCTATGCTTAGTCGTAAACTTTCTGTTGCCCCCATGCTGGACTGGACGGACCGCTACTGTCGGTACTTTCTACGCCTCATCTCAAATCATACGCTGCTCTATACTGAGATGATAACGACAGGAGCCCTTCTACATGGCGATCAGCCCCGGCATCTCGATTTTGATCCTGCAGAACATCCTGTGGCACTTCAACTGGGAGGCAGTGATCCCATCGAACTGGCCGCTTGTGCAAGATTGGCTGAACAGTGGGGCTACGATGAGATCAATTTAAATGTGGGTTGCCCATCAGACCGAGTGCAATCAGGTCGGTTTGGTGCCTGCCTCATGGCCACACCACAGATTGTAGCGAAGGGTGTTGCTGCCATGATAGCCACCACTGCCCTGCCCATTACGGTCAAACACCGTATCGGCATTGATGACCTGGACAGCTATGAGGCGCTGGTTAACTTTGTCTCGACCGTGAGCGAAGCCGGCTGCAACACTTTTATCATCCATGCCCGCAAAGCCTGGCTAAATGGCTTGAGCCCGAAAGAGAACCGAGAGATCCCACCGCTGCGCTATGACGTCGTGCATCAGATCAAGCGTGATTTTCCCCATCTTGAGATCATTATCAATGGCGGAATTACCACACTTGAACAGGCCCAGGCACAGCTGGAACATGTTGATGGCGTTATGATTGGACGCGAGGCATATCAGAATCCCTGGATATTGGCAGAGGCCGACCGGCTCTTTTTCGGCGATGACCACCCTATTCCCAGCCGACATCAGATTATCGAACGACTGATGCCCTTCGCGGAGGAGCAGCATGCAAAGGGCGCCCCGGTTAATCGGATCAGTCGCCACATCCTGGGGCTATTTCAGGGCCAACCCCACGCCCGTTCCTGGCGACGCCATATCAGTGAAAATGCGCATCGGGCAGGCGCCACACCCGATGTAATCGCGGAAGCTGCACAGCTGGTGCCCCTGAAATGAAAACCAGCCACCGTGACATAGCAGCCTACCAGACCAAAGATGGCTCTCTGATCCGAGAGCTCATGCACCCGGCCCAGCATGCCGTAATGCATCAAAGCCTTGCTGAAGCCTCTATTCCCGCCGGAGTAACCACTCACTTGCATCGACATCGCTGCTCCGAAGAGCTTTACCACATCACACAGGGATACGGCGAAATGCGTCTGGATCAGGCGATTTTTCCGGTTGCCCCGGGAGACACAGTTGTCATTCCGCCAGGTACACCGCATGCTATAAGTAACAGCGGCACAGACGATCTGGTGATACTCTGTTGCTGCACACCACCCTACCGGCACGAAGACACCGAACTACTTTAGCTGTCAGCAGGAAACGCTCTGCCCTTCAGTCGCGCTAGAATACGTTCGATGGGTAAGTGGTCATTTTCAACAACTAACGCCGTTTTTAGCTCTTCTAGCGTCAGCGGATGAGCTGCTTCAAGCTGAGCATCAAGCACTTTAAGTGTAGCCTCTGAAGCATCCTGCCCCTGCTGCTGACGCTGCCTTATTCGATCACGCAGGCAGTTTTCAGCTACTTTTAAATCAAGAATAAGGAATGGAACGTCCAGCTCTTCGGCCAGTTTACAGAACAGCTTACGATCGGCCTCACGCAGAAAAGTCGCATCCACAATCGCCACCCAACCTGCACGAACAATCAAGGCGGCGAGTGCTTTAAGTCGGCCATACGTTCTGGCAGTAAAATCGGCCTGGTATATACCACCTCCCGTATCCGATTGACTCGACTGCGTGGGAGCAAGCCCGGCTATACGACGCCGCTCACTGTCCGAGCGGATACGTATCGCCGGAAATGCCTGAAGAACCAGTTGAGCCTGGGTACTTTTTCCCGAACCGGAAAAACCGTGCGTGATAATAATGCCAACGGCCTGTGACTGCGTGTAGGTTCCCGCCAGCTCCAGGTAGTTATGGAACTCCACTTTCAGCTGAGTTTGTACATTTTCATCCAGCCCCTCCTGATTCAAGCGAATAGCAGTCACCTTGGCCCGCACCATGGCACGGTAGACCTGGTAAAAACGCAGCAGGGTGACGGCGGCATAATCCCCACTTAACTCCAGATATCGATTCAACAACCGCTGGGCGCTGCCATGCAAACCCTTCTCATCCAGATCCATCAGCAAAAAAGCCAACTCACTGATGACATCGATCCAGCGCAGGCTGGGGTTGAACTCTATACCGTCAAAAATCAGTAATTCGCCCTTATTCAGGGCAATGTTCCCCAGATGCAAATCACCATGACACTCGCGTATAAAACCCATCGTCTTTCGCTCCAGCAGCACGGGCGAAAGATGCTCGGCCTGCTGCTTAGTCCAGCTTGCCAAGTCTTCCAGCTTGTCGAGTAACGGCAGCTGATCCGTCAGCGCTCGTATCTGTTCAAAATTCTCCCGCATAGGCAACACGACCACCTCGGGACGACCAAAAGCGGTCTCGGAACCAGCGACCTTTACCTCTGCATGAAACGAAACCAACTGCTCTGCCAGGCCATCTACTTGTTCATTGGTCAGTAATTCAGGATGATCAGAAAGAAGGCCCGATTGATCAAAGCGGCGCATACGAACCGCATAGGCAATCGCCTCTCCCTCACCAAAGGGCTGAGGCTTTTCAAACGAGCCCGTTATGGGAATGACGTCTATATAGATAGACGGTGCCAATCGCCCATTCAGACGCACCTCTTCCAGACAGAAATGGCGACGCCGCGATAACGTCGAAAAATCCAGAAAGCCGAGGTTCAGTGGTTTTTTGATCTTGTAGGCATAGTCACCTACCAACAGCACGGTTGAGATGTGGGTCTCAATGACCTGATCCGGCCCAACCCCCTCCGGCCAGATAACGGGATCAGCCAGAGAGTGGATCAAACGAGTGTGGTTTTCACTATCCAGATTCAAGCGGCATACCCCCGGTGATTAATTGACATTATATTAGAACATGCTAATATCATTACTAAATTGCAGGCAGGACATCCTTCCCGCCTGAGTAATTCTAGACTTTTAGAGGGAGTTAACATGACTGTTGATCGTATGATTCTCGCCTTTGCTGGTTTCTTCATCCTGCTGAGCGTGGCTCTCGGATGGGAGCAGAGCCCCATTTTCCATAACACCAACTGGCATTGGTTCACCGCATTTGTCGGCCTTAACCTGTTCCAGTCGTCCTTCACCGGATTCTGCCCGCTGGGCCATATCCTCAAGGCATTTGGCGTAAAATCCGCCTAAGTAGCGCTACATCACCGGCTCAGCGTACAGGTCATGTGCATCTGAGCCGGTTATTTCCACTTCGACAAAATCACCCGGTTCCAGATCCCAACCACCGGCAATCATCACATTTCCATCGATCTCCGGCGCATCGGCTTCACTGCGGGCAATGACGCTCTCCTCTGTTACACCATCCACCAGCACAATCATCTTCCTGCCAATTTTCTGGGTCAGCCGCGCTCTACTGATCGCTTCCTGAACTTCCATAAACCGAGCCAAGCGCTCCTGCTTGAGAGACTCTGGCACAGCGTCAGGTAACTCATTAGCCGTAGCACCCTCAACGGGTGAGTAGGCAAAACAGCCCACTCGATCCAGCTGCGCCTCCCAGAGGAACTCAAGCAGCTCCTGGAAGTCATCTTCTGTCTCGCCAGGAAAGCCGACAATAAAGGTACTGCGCAGTGTCAGGTCGGGACAGATCTCCCGCCAGTGGCTGATCCGCTGCAACACCTTTTCACTGGCCGCCGGACGCTTCATCGCTTTTAAAATACGTCGATTGGCATGTTGCAGGGGCATATCCAGGTAAGGAAGAATCGTACCTTCGGCCATCAGCGGTATCAGGTCATCCACGCTGGGATAGGGGTAGACGTAGTGCATCCGTATCCAGGCAGGCAACTCGCCTAACGCTTCAGACAGCTCTTTGAGACGGGTCTTTAACAACCGGCTACCCACCAGATCGGTACGGTACTTCAGATCCAGCCCATAGGCGCTGGTATCCTGTGAAACTATCAGCAGCTCCCTGACGCCGGCATTTACCAGATTCTCCGCCTCTTTGACCACTTCACCCACGGGCCGACTCAGCAGATCACCCCGCAAACTGGGGATGATGCAGAAGGTACAACGATGATTACACCCTTCCGATATCTTCAGATAGGCATAATGTCGTGGGGTCAATTTTACCCCTTGTGGCGGAACCAGACTGATATAAGGGTCGTGCGGGGGCGGTAAATGCGCATGGACCGCTTCCATCACCGCCTCGTAGGCATGTGGACCGGTCACGGCCAAAACGCCCGGATGAACTGACCGAACCTCATCTTCTTTTACACCAAGACAACCGGTGACAATCACCCGGCCATTCTCATTCAGCGCCTCGCCGATCGTCTCAAGGGACTCCTCAACCGCTGCATCAATAAAACCACAGGTATTGACCACCACCAGATCAGCACCTTCATAGCTATAGGCGATAGCGTATCCCTCAGCCCGCAATTGGGTCAGTATGCGTTCTGAATCAACGAGATTTTTGGGACAGCCCAAGCTTACAAAACCCACTTGCGGAGAGGCGTTATTCATAAATGATATAATCAGAAGCTCTGTTTAGTTAGCAAGCAGGTCTGTCAACGCCACCGCCTGCGACTCCTGACGAAGCTGCAGGACAATCCGTTCTTCCAGGGCCAGATCACCACTCACAATATGGGGCAGCAGCTCCTCGGTAAATTGATAGATAATCGCCATACCCGCGCGGTTGCGCTCATCAACCTCATCCTTGGAGATAATATGCTGGGCCAGCATAGTCATATAGGCCTGAAATTCAGTGCCTTGTGCTTCCAGACTTAGCGCCTGGAATTCTGGCGTAAACACAATCACCAACACTTTGCCCTGTCCATCCGCAGGATCTGAAATGGTGATATTCATCGGCCCTTCAATTAGCATTTTGTACTCCTTAGCACGCGTCACATCTGCTGCCGGGATAAATGCACCGACACTCTTATACTAATTCTACCCCATTGCAGGCCCGAAAATAGCCACCTAAAGCCTGTGACATTAGCAAACAATCACTAACCCATCATTTTTGGTAGAAACAAAGGAGGTCAGATACCTGCACTCATCAGTAAATATTATATGCCTATTGATTTTTATGCGGGGCCGTTTGATCAAAATATATGAGAGGATTCATCGCTATGGAGCGTCTCGCGCCTGACAAAAACTGGGACAAATACCAAAGTAGTTAATGAGGTATTCAGATTGAGAAATTGCAAGTTGTGTGGATTCAGTAAAGCCTGTAACAGCCTGCCAGGCATCTGCATCATCCTACAGTACGTGAGTATTGCCGTGTTGGTCAGCGTAATGGGCTATCTTTTTGTCACCCAGGAACTCCTCTCCTGAGAAACCGTAGATAACGTCACCTCCTACCCCTATATAGGGTCTAGGCAGCAACAGAACTATGGTTTCCTGAAGCCATCCAGGCTCTCTTGTCCACAGTACCATACCCCGCTTCATGCGTTTTTTGCAGCAACAACTCCTTCTCTGCTGCTAATGCAAGTAACGCTTCTTCCATGGTGAGCTCTTTGACCTCATAAAGAGGAAGGACGTTTTCTGATGCATATTTCTTTGAAATCATAATGTTATCCAATTTATATAATTTTTTGGATTAATAACATCATAGTCTCTATTGAAATTATTGCAATAGTTTTCATTTCATTCGACATAAAACACCATCGCACCTACCATCAGGCCGCAAAGACGCCTGAGCACACTCTTGCTATAATTCGCGTTTTTACGGCTTAAAGACTTCAACACATGGGCTACAGACTCTCAAAGATCTACACGCGAACAGGCGACAAAGGTACCACCGGACTGGGTGATGGTAGTCGCATAGACAAAGACAGCGCCCGAATTGAAGCAATCGGCACGATTGATGAGCTAAATTGCCTGATTGGCGTCCTTATCACCCATAATCCGCCCGAAACCATCACACAGCAGCTAACACAAATTCAGCACCGCTTGTTTGATCTGGGTGGGGAGCTCGCCGTACCGGGTTATCAGGTGGTGACTGGTGCCTCCATTGAGACCCTTGAGCAGCAGCTGGATCAGCACAACAAGACCTTGCCACCACTGCAGGAGTTCATCCTTCCTGCGGGCAATCTGCTGGCCGCCAGCTGCCATCATGCGAGAGCTGTCTGCCGTCGCGCAGAACGTCGCCTGACGCAACTGGCACACCAGGATCAGGAAAAGGTGAACGAAAATGCACTCAAATACCTGAACAGACTCTCCGATCTGCTGTTTGTCGTTTCTCGCGTCTTGGCGCGCCAGAATGGCGGTGAAGAGGTTTACTGGAGCAAAGAGGTCTGACAGACTCGCTCCACATAGCAACGCACACCCACACAAAAGCGGAATAGAAAATTGCCTGATACAAAAGCAGAAATTAGTAATAACAGCGAGGTTACCCTGCACTTCGCCATTGCGCTGTGTGATGGCACCACCATCACCTCGACCTTTGAAGGCGATCCTGTAACCCTCACCATGGGCACGGGCAACCTGATCGACAATCTGGAAAAGACCCTGTTTGGTCTGAAAGCCGGTGAAAAACAGTCCCTGTTGCTGGAGTCTGATAACGCCTTCGGGCCACGGGACGACGAAAAGTCCTATCACATGCCCCGTTCCTCTTTCCCCGAGGAGATGGAACTGGAGCCAGAACTGGTCATCAGTTTTTCAACACCGGCCGGAGATGAATTGGCCGGCATTGTGATGGAGCTGGATGATGAACAGGTCAAGGTGGACTTCAATCACCCACTGGCCGGCAATGACATCGTCTTTACCGTACAGATCATTGATGTTAATAATCCCGACTAAGGAAGCACTTAGCACCCCATGGAAATCATCCTTGCCAATCCCCGTGGTTTTTGTGCCGGCGTTGACCGCGCTATAGAAATTGTTGAACGCGCCTTGCAGATCTTTGGTGCACCAATCTATGTGCGGCATGAGGTGGTGCATAATCGTTATGTGGTTGACAGCCTGAAACAGGCCGGTGCCATCTTTGTGGACGAACTGGATGAGATACCTGCAAACAGCACCGTCATTTTCAGTGCACACGGTGTCGCCCAATCTGTTCGTACAGAGGCTGAACGACGCCAGCTGCAAGTGTTTGATGCCACCTGCCCACTGGTAACAAAGGTTCACCTGGAAGTTGCCAGACACAGCAAGAATGGCCACGAAGTAATTCTTATTGGTCACCGTGGACACCCTGAAGTAGAGGGCACCATGGGCCAGTACAACAATCAAAGCGAAAAAGGCGGGATCTATCTGGTGGTTACGGCTGACGATGTGGCCGACCTACAGATAAAAGACCCGGAGAGCCTCGCCTTCGTAACCCAGACCACACTCTCTATGGACGATACAGCAAAAGTCATTGAGGCACTCAAGAGGCGCTTCCCTGTTATCCAGGGCCCCAAGCAGAACGATATCTGCTATGCGACACAGAACCGTCAGGATGCCGTAAAAGAACTCGCCAAGCAGTGCGACCTGGTACTGGTGGTTGGATCGCCCAACAGCTCTAATTCAAACCGGCTAAAGGAACTGGCAAAACAATCAGATACAGCCGCGTATCTGATAGACCGGGCAGATGATATAGATAGAACCTGGCTTAGTGACGTTAACAGGATCGGACTGACAGCGGGCGCATCCGCCCCGGATCTTCTGGTTGATGAGGTTATCGAAAAACTTAAAAGCTGGGGTGCAACTCAAGTCAGCACATTGAGCGGTCGTGAGGAGAATGTAACTTTTTCTTTGCCAAAGACACTGCAGCAGGTAACAGGAAAATAATAATCAACCACCGCCTGAATTAATCATACAGATAATAAAAAGTGATCGTGGAAAGCATCATAAGCCAGAGTTAATCCACTAATTGATCCAACAAACATCCGTAGCATCTACATTTGCAGAATTTTCAGCTGTCTTTTTCCCCGTACTATCCAGAAAAAACTCATCACATTTAGTATCACCAGCCTGCACCCCCGTTGCTTTTGCCGTTAACTTATAGCAAGGCATATAAGTACCTGAGACACAGCTCGTTGCATTATCAATCGTTTGCGCCACCACACTAATAGTGTAATACCCTTCATCTGATGTTGCCCCGCCGATATCAGCAATAACTGACGTATAACTGTTTTTCTCAGTAAAAATACGCTCTTGCATTGCCGCAGCGTTAGTCAGTGCCGCCATGGCATCCGCTCTACGCGACTTTTTGACCTGCTCTTGATAACTGGGATAAGCAATGGCGGCTAAAATACCGATAATGGCCACCACAATCATTAATTCGATCAATGTAAATCCTGCACTATCTTTGCTTGACTTCATTTCCTCACCTTAGCGGTACTGCCCTTAATTGATCCATCAATTAAGGGCATGTGTATATTCAATCAGCTTTTGTATATTCATCTCTTTAAAAACCAACTCTATCGCAGTCCATTAATCAAGATAGAGCTCTCGCCATGACTGCCTACCACCTGCAACTGGAGGAAGAATAACCTGCGTCCGCGTAATTTCCCCCGTCGTCTGCTGTGTAAAGATCGTGACAGGGAATCCTGAACTACCCCCTCCATTACCACTACCAGAATGAACAACGGGCGTAGAGGCAATACCCTGCCCGAGATCAATATTATCTGGCGCCAGAATGGCCGTACCGTTCAGCACAGAAGTATCAAACCCTAACGCACCATGTGGCATGGCTGTTCCCGTTCGATAATCAACCACATTAAGCCGTGAGGTACCTTCTGGCGAGCATACATTACCGGATGGTTTATAGTCGGTATAAAGCAGCACCTTACCGACCTGCGTTGCAGCAGTAATGCTGCGCATACTGGGGTCAGTCCCATTTGCATAAAACTCCTTATACCAACCAGCTACTCCCTGCATTGCATTAAGCACTCCGTAATAGGTTGTCACGGAATAAGTCGCAATAGTAAACGGTGACGGCAATATAGATGCGTCATCGAAAACCCGGAGCGTCGTATGATTTGACAAGTCGGCAGTTACTAGTGTGCTCCAGTCAAATGCGCCTAAGACGGTCAGTGGCTCTTTTAAACCATAGAATTCCTGCTGATCTGTCGTAGTATTATCATCCACTGTAAACAATCGGCCACTACCCATATGAATCCAATGATCGCCATTAGTATCTAGTGCGACGTTTGGCGCTGATACAAACGGCGATCCAGGACTATACAACACACTGGCCGTATTAGTTGCCAACTGCAACCTAGCCACCTGCCCACCTTGGGTAGAGGGTGTCCCAGTGACAACACCCGAGTAGACCACGTCATCAACAAAATCCCTATCCCAATCAACAACCGTAACATCACCACCGAAGCCGTTAACGGCACCGGCGCCCATCGAATAGGTTGCTGTTGTACCGAGCTTTAGATCATACACATAAAAGGTGCCCTGCTGATTACTACTCGCATCTGAAAGTTTGGTTGGGCCTGATGCGAATACAAGCTTCCAATCATTTTGAGTTGGGTTAGCCCAGTCATTGCCAACACCTGGTTTTCTTGTTTTCACAACCTGCGGTACTGAGGTAGTAAAACCCATACCAGACTGGGCTATTTCCGCAAGAAATACGGGAGGCTGCTCTGGGTCGGTTATATCAAAAACCGCAACGGCTGACCTAGCAACGGTATCGATGCTAGCATCCCCATTCGTATCCAAAGAGAAGGGACCACCACCAAAACGCATGGTAACCGCCATAATTGTTCCCCAGCCTTTGGGATGTGTCGCATCATCACTAAAGATGTTCACATCAAACACTTGAGGGGTTCCATCTACATAATAGACATGTGGGTAATCGGGATCTTTTAGCCACTGCAGGTGTGGCAACAAGTTACCCGGCACATAAGCCCACAACTCTGTTCCCAGTGGATGGGCTGTACGTGAGGCAGTAGTAGGATCAGTCGTCAGAAAAGCACTGGTAGCTGTATCCCAAAACCCGCCATTGAAAGCATGCAGCATGCCGTCATTACCGCCCACATAGATAACTTGACGCCTGCCTGCATATTTTTGACGGAACGCACTGTAAGTAGTGTCGTTATAGTGAATATCGTAATTAGCTACTGGCTCCCCTACAGTAACTGGAGTCGAATGAATAATATCACTCAGGAGCCAACGTTCATTCGTGCTATCTAAATCCCAATCAATTGTGCGATTTCGATACGCGGCGTTACAGGCTGTTCTCGCTGGACCGGCAACAATATCTTCGCATTCGTAGCCACGTATATAATTAACCAGCCCCGGCGCATCAGCCTGAGCAACACCTCCCAGGTAACGGAAATTGTTATCACCGACCGTAGTGGGAAAATTAGCGGCGGTGAAATCCAATAACGTCGACTGTCCTGGAAGGTTAGTAACAATATACCGACCCGACGTAGCAGGATCCGTATATGTCCTTTGTGTTACATAATCTGTTACTGAATTCAAACCTTCCCTGGCATCCCAGATGGGTTTTAAATACTCTATTTCTACCGAAGCACCCAAAGCCGTCAATCCGATTGGCTCCGTACTGCTCGTGCTGCTATAGCGCTGTACCTCAGTTCTTGCTGGTACAGGGTTACCTAAATTATCGACAGCAGATGTATTGTAAAAAACACTGATTACATAGTCGGTACTATAATCGTCAAGACGATCATTTTGATTGGAATCTTCCCGAAGCTGACCATACTCATCAACAAAAATAGAGTGGAGCCGACCTACCCAAGAGACACTGCGACTACTTGTTTCTGACGGATTTTGAGTACTTAATGCAGGCGTATAGAGTGCTTGATAAAGCGCACCTACACCTGAACTGCTGTTAGATACAACGGCCGCACCTGTTCCCGCAGAAGTCCTGTTCAAAATATTATTAAAGATCGTATTCAATGCCGCAGCAAGTGTCGTTGGATTTGATGCTGAATAAGCCGATCCTGTACCACCTGCTGCAGCGATGCTATCTAGCTGCGTTGCACTCACCCCATAAGGCAGGGCGAAACCCACCACATACGTTTTGACATTGTTTGTGAGTAAATCCCCTGCAGCAGTCGCGGTATCAGCAAGCGCCGTGGCCACATTAGTAACCGTAGCACCTGCTGAATTGGTTGATGGCAAGCCGTCAGTAACCAGCACAACATAATCATGATCCCCGCAGGTACCTGCCGTAGGCGCCACTGTAGGTCCACCTTGATTAGCAGGCAAAGAGACCCCGGTGAAATAATCCTTGGCGGATTGCAGTGTCCCTTGAAGTGGCGTCAGCCCCGCATTTCTTAATGGCGTATCGGTCGCTGTAGCAAACTGTGACGTCGCCAGCTTGGCATTGAGTAATGCCGCCTGTGTGGCATCAAGATCTGCAATGGGCACATGAAGATAGCCCTTACCCGGGGAAGAGTTGGAAAACCAGGTTTGTCCGACAGGCACAGATGTGAGATGAGTTCCAAAATCTGATATGCCCTGAGCTACATCACTATCTGTGGGATTAAATGTAGGATGCCATCCTCCCCACATAACATTGCTGTAGCCCTCACTTGCACCATTCGTAAATGGTACGGGTAATGCATCAGAAGATCCTGTCTTATTTTGATAGCATCTGTAGGAATCACAGCCAGTGCCACCAGTGGTGGTACAAGCAACTGGTGGCCCATCAACAAAGTCATTGGATGCATCGGCTGTTGCCGAGTAACAAAACAGCGCCGGATCATTACTGCCATGATAATAGGGAAGAGCTACATTGTAGTAGATATATTCTGTGGTACTACCCGGCCTTAACATCCGGTACCGCTTTGTTGGGGAAGCACGTGGACCAGTAAATGTGGGGTCATAATTTGCGGGATTATAGCTGGCATCATAGGGTGAGTTATCCAGCCATCGGCCAACCACATTTTGCTGCTGATAGGCCATTAATCCCATGCGCAGCTTTCCTGTGAAGTTCGTCACCAAGTTTTTTATAGCCGTTCGTGCAATCTCAGATTTACTGCCTGAGTTGGCGCTTCCCACTGCTGCACCACTGGCATCCTCATCCATACTATTGGAATTATCAATGATCACAAGCACATTAGGCTTATCATTTGTCGAAGAGATGATCGGTGGAACAGCCGAATAATCCCCCAGATTTCCATCGGCATGGACGGTACCGGGAAGTCCAGCCAAAATACTCAATGACGTCCAGACAGTGACGGCACCGCATAACCCTAAGCGACGAAATATACCAGCAGGCTTTATCATGCTAACGCTCCTCTCTATGCATAAACCCATGATTCATGCCGAGAATTCCATAAACTATTTAGTAAATAACGACTTGCTGAAGCTTTCCATTTAAAAACTTCAACTGCACATTGATTGGACTGCCATCTGGCGTATCTCTTCGACCCGCGCGTGTACCCAGTTTATCGAGAAGCCAGACACTGAGATCAATCTTGTAGACACCCACAGAGGTAACTAAGGTTGTATTATTTTCCCAATCCTTAAATGCCCCATTCAGATAACTAACACCCTCAGCTGTTGCGCCTGTTGACGCACCAGAAAGAACCGTGCGAGCCTGTACCAATCCTGAGAACAGTCCAGTGCATATCAAGGCAAAGAGAGCCACTTTTAGTTTCATCTTTAACTTCATCTTTAACCTCGCATTATGGTAATTTCGAATACATGGTCTGAATCATGGATCTTGCATTGGGCGAACCACCAAAACCCAGCGCCGTAATTCTGTATAATTCTGCCCATTCAGCCTGCCATGCACCAGATGGCGCTATATAGGCCGGATACCACGTAGGTGGGATCGAGGCTGGAGATGGATTTGTGGCGATATCAGCAGGTATATAACCCGCAAACTCAATAATATAGCGAGGCTTTTTATAGGTTCCCGCTAAAACAGTGACATATTCGCGATACTTACCACTGCCATCAGCCCAAACATTCAAAGAACCATCGATATCCCACCTTGGGTCGACCCAACCTGTATTACCCGGTGCCGCACTTCTTACATAGGTTGCATCATCCTCTCGGCGTGTACAGAGTCCACCCGTACAGGTATCTGTATAATTTGCTGATACAAATGTATTAGCCTGTAAAAATTCTTCTCCAGAATGAATGGCCGCCTCTGCCGCCTGAAAACTCAACTGACGGTCCCGAGTATTACCAGCCATTTTTTCTTCAAGTAGCGTACTCTGCATAGAAGTCACGCTGATCAATGTCATCACCGTCAGCAGTAACAAACTCATAATCAGCGCAGCACCTGACTGGCGATTTACCCGTTGCAAAGAAACAGCAGCTGACTCCAATTTCTCAGTTTTCATGTGAATCCTCATAACCCCAGATTCCTGAGTTTGACTGTCGTCGTAAACTCCCGGCGAAAATATCGATCCGTCGGCAAAGGATTAGTGCCTCCATCGTAGACCTGGCCATCATAGCTATACTGCTGGGGCTTGGCGGCAGACTGCTCAATACTACGTAGCAACAATTTAAGCCGTACACTGGCCACACGGCCATCCTGCCATTGCGCAGTGGTAACGGCATTGGCCTTGAGATACTGATTAGCGACACCATCCGCTGTTGCATCAGTATCAACACCGTATTCAATCTGCATATTTTCTACACCCTCAACAAGCTCTTGTGCAGAACTAATGGCGCCCGCATCCGTTAAACCTTTGCGATATAAACTGGGCACACCTGCGGCATTGTTTGCGATGTAGTAAGCGTTCGATACCATACGCATAATTCTTGATTCAGGACCATATGTACCGGTAGTGATGGTTGTACCTGCAGCGGGACAAGTCCCCGAGCCCCACAAATTTTTTGTACAATTACCTGGCGTAGTGCTGCCGCCTGTGTTGTGCACGACGACTGAAATCGTATTGTTATTATTTGTATTTGACTGCTGAAAAATCCCCACTTGGCCTTTATTACAATCGGCAATCATCAGGATCTCGCCCTTTTTCAAGTCATGGTTCTGTACCAAATGAATTGTCGCAGAGGTCGGGTTATGGTTATCCACAAAATAGTCATCAGAATCGTCCCCACGCTTGACTACAATCGCATCCGTACCTGCCAATGCGGCTATCGCTGATGGAAATGTGCTAACACCACCCTCATAGCCGTTAACCATCATGCTGAAATCATGAGCATAGGCGTTTGATCCAGTAACAATATTAATTGAATTTGCCGTCCGTGCCTGATAGCAATTAGTAAAGCCCGCCATACGAATATCACGAGATAAAAACTCATTTGCGAACCGGCCATTTTCCTGCATCCGCGATAAACCTTCGGTCACTCGTCGATCGGCTGAGGAAGTGGCATAAATTTGAATGACGCCACCAACCAGAAAAAGACCAATGACCATGGCAATCATTAACTCAACAAGGCCAAATCCGGTAGCTTTTGTTCGTGGAGGAGTAGCCATCATCACAGCCCCGTTTTAATCAATAGTTTTTTGAGTGCGTCTTCACCACGACTGTCATCCCACACAACAGACACTGTATAGGTTCGCCCGCTGGCCGTATCCTGATAAAGGATCTCACCATTGCCCAGCGGGAGCTTGGCAGCCAGCGCATTTTTCCAAGCCGCCAGATCATAATCCACCATCTGTGCGGCCGTGCATGAGGTAGCGGCACAATTACTTGCCGTGGGCGCGCTGTCAGTGAGTGATATTCTGTAACTATTGGTATTAGCGGCCTGGTCAAGGTTTGCGCGCATACGGTCATAGATGTCATAGGCCAACCAGGTTGCCTGTGTACGATAATAGGCATCATTGGTCATCTTAATGCCTGCCACCTGCAACCCAGCCATTCCAAGCAGGCCCACGGATATAACCAGAAGCGCAATCAACACCTCCAGAAGTGTCACTCCTGACTGCCTTTTTTTTATTCTTTGTGTTGAAGCTAACAACATAGGGAATCCTTAGCAGGCATTAGTTGCCGCTGAGTCACAAGAACAGGTCGTGGATGATGCACGTCCTGTTGAAGAAATATTGATTTTTTGGCCCTTAATAGTCTTATCAGTAGTTCCCGGGCAACCCGTGGCAAGCTTAATGGCAAAAGTATCGGTAGCCGATGAAAAGCCGTTAGCCTGATAGCTGAGTTCTGTTATGTCATTTACCTCAGCATCAATAACAAAGGTACTACTAACTTCTGGCGCTTGACGTATAAGGGTATCGGAAGCAGCATCAAAGGTACCGTTACCATTGTCATCAACCCAGATTCTCCAGCCACCCTTGCCCCATTCGTTTGATGCATCAGATGTATCTTTGGACGTCACCAGAACTGACCTGTTGCGCTTTATCGCCTCACTTCGTGCAACCACCAGCGCACTCAGAAAAGCATTTGATTGTGACGTCACCCGATTATTAAGAATAATGGTGCGCATTGACGGCACAGCTACAGTCAGCAAGATCCCTGCCACAGCAACTGTGATCATCAATTCCACCAGAGTAAATCCTGTTCCTTTTCTCATAGTCTCTATAGTAGACATCTAAATTCCTGCACCCTACTGATTTAATGACTAACGGCATAATTATACTGATAGTCGGATTATTCCACCTCGCCATGACCATATTTCTATGTTCAACTGTTGTAGATCGCAGCGCATAGCAACCCTATCGGCCGCACAATATGACACTTTAAGACAAATACAAGACCATACACTTAACTTGGACGTTGAATACTGATCTGCCTATAATCTAATTATTATGAATACGAATGATAAAATGTCAGCTGAACAACGTCGAAAACACATCCAACTGCTCCGCAGTCATGGCATCAGCCCGACCATGCAGCGGATCAAAATCGCTTCGACTATCCTTGAGCGGCCGCAGCATCTTTCTGCTGATCAAATCCTGGCAATGACCAATACCCATGGCCGCCCGGTATCCAAGGCCACGGTCTACAACACGCTGGGTCTATTTGCGAGCAAGGGCATCATAAGAGAGCTATTTGTTGATCAGGATCGGGCATTTTATGACTCCAGCACCCATCCACATCACCATTTTTACAACCTGGACACCCAGGAGATTACCGATATAGCAGTTGAAGCGATTCATATTGACCTGAATGCCCAGCCTCCTGCTGGCTGCGAAATAAGCAATATGGAAATTGTGATCCAGGTCCGTAATAAGAAAGATAGCTGAAACCGCCTATATTCCAGCCACTTATAGGTTGTATGGAGCACGACATTTATTTATACTCCCGTTCCCTCGGATTACAGCTAGATGTAATCATCCTGGAAACTGCAATACGCCACCCTAGCTCAGTTGGTAGAGCGCATCACTCGTAATGATGAGGCCGCCGGTTCGATTCCGGCGGGTGGCTCCACCACTCAAACGACGACCACCTTCTAAAATACCCCAGATTTAATAAGGGTCTAAAGATTCCCTCTGCCTAGCCGTTAACCAACCCATATAAAGAGATCCAGCTCATAGCTGGGCCAAAAAAAGGGATCATGATGATCCAATTTATGGAGGTTAGTACATGTTCAGTTCACTGAAAATCGGCTATAAAGTCTGGACAGGCTTTGCTGTTGTCCTGATTATTATGGCGGCCATTTCAATCCTGACGCTGAAAAGCCTGGCAAGCGTGGAACACTCTGTAGTGGAGATGGTTCAGGTTCGCCAACCTACAGCCCTTCTATCAAAAGAGCTCTCGGCCAATGTCCACCAAACCGCCAGTGCACTGGGCTTTTTCCTCTCCACCAAGGAAGAGACTCACCGTGAAGGCTTCCTGCAGGGACTGAAACAGTCAGAGGCCCTGGTCACCAAGCTCAAGAGCCTCAAGGCCGTAGCATCCGACAAGCAGTCAGCTGAACTGGTCGAAGGACTCGCCAGCGATCTTGTAAAGTTTCGCCTCCTTGGCGACAGGCTTCTGGATACCACTACCAGTTACGAGAAAAATTTCCCGGGTATTGCCTACGCCAATGCTGACCTAAACCCCATGAGTCGGGTCATGGTTCAACTCACCTCACAGATGATATCCTCCGAAACAGAGGAGGATGTCAGCGAGGAACGACGTGAGATGCTGGTTCTGTTCTCTGACTTGCGTTATGCCTGGAGCAACGTGATGAACAGCATTCGGGGCTATCTGGCCTTCCGCTCTGACGCCGTCACTAATGACTTGAAACTTTATGTTGAACGAACGGAACAGCTACTCGAGAAAATTGCTGAATTTGAATATGAATTGACTTTGGATCAAGCTGACTCCCTGGAACAGTTCAAGGGTATGCTGGCCACCTATAAAGCCAATATTGTCAAGATGACGGCGATCCATGGTGGCGACCAGTGGCAAACCGATGCCTGGCTGGTGCGAAGTGAGGCTACCCCACTGTTCCAACAGATTGACAACAAGCTCAACACACTGGAAGAGCGTCAGTCCCAAGCTATCGCACAAACCAACACAACCCTTGTTGATGAAACCAACCAGACCACCGGCATGGTATCAGCACTTCTAGTCAGCGGCCTGCTGATCGGCCTGTTTATGGCCTGGCTGATCGGACGCGCCATCACTAAACCACTTAAGGAAGTTGTCGATGCGTTGGATGATATTGCCCATGGCGAAGGTGACCTGACTCGCCGCCTGGATAGCCACACCCATGATGAGATTGGACATTTGGCACAGGCCTTCAACACCTTCATCGACAAGATTCAGGCTTTGGTACAGCACACGGCAAAAGCGACTGAAGAGGTGATCACTGCGGTCGCTGAAACCACCGATAGCACCAACATCATCTCCCAAAAAGTCCTGAAACAGGAACAGGAAACACAACAGGTTGCCACCGCTATCCACCAGATGTCAGCCACCATCACTGAAGTTGCCAATAATGCATCCAGCGCCTCAGAAGCTTCCCGCTCTGCCACAGAAGAGGCCGCGGCAGGCCATAAAACAGTCGAAAATACGGCGCGTTCGATCCAGGCACTGCAGGCTGAAATCAGTGCGGCCGCCGGAATTATCGGGCAAGTTGAAAAGAACAGCGCCGGTATTGGCAGTGTTCTGGATGTGATCAAGGGCATTGCAGAACAGACCAACCTGCTGGCATTGAACGCCGCTATCGAGGCCGCCCGCGCAGGCGAACAGGGTCGTGGCTTTGCCGTCGTGGCCGATGAGGTTCGTAATCTGGCCACCCGCACCCAGGAGTCCGCAGGAGAAATTGAGGAGATGATCCGCAATCTGCAAACCAACACCCATCAGGCCGTCAAGGCTATTGAAAGTGGCTGCGGTACAGCGGAAGAGAATGTAAAACAGGCAAACAGCGCACGTGACTCATTGGAAGCAATTACCAGTGCCATTGACACCATCAATGCCATGAACCGGCAGATCGCCCTTGCATCAGAACAGCAGAGCGAGGTATCTGAGGAGATCAATCGCTCTATTGTCTCAATCAGTCAGGAGAGCAAGGATGCTGCTTCACTGTCACAGAGCTCGATGGCTACAACCAAACACCTGGGGCATCTTGCAGCAGAACTACAGCAGGTTGTACGCCAATTCAAACTCTCTTCTGATGAGACAACACAACTTACCCCATCTAGCGGCACGCCCCTTGCTGGAAAAGAAAAAAGTAATGATCAAACCATTGAAAGAAATGAGTTGAAAAAAGCGGTCTGAATCACCGGGGTGATCCAGAAGTTCACACAGGGTTGCGCTAATCAGGCAACCCTGTAAAGATGCCGAGCTTTAAATGCTGAACTGATAAGCACCATGACCACTCTCTTTGTAAATCGGCTAACCGTGATTGACTTCTCTTACCTCGACCCCGTTAAAGGGCTCTTAGGTGAGAGCTGGCAGGTCGACATAGAGCTGGATGGCTCACTGGATCACCAGGGCATGGTACTCGATTTCGGCGATGTCAAAAAACAGGTCAAGCTTATTATCGACCAGGAGTTTGACCACTGCCTGTTGGTTCCTGCGCAGCACCCTAACTGCCAGATCCAACAACTGGAACACCGCTGCGACATACACTTCCAAATGGATTCAGGCGAACTGATCCGACACAGTAGCCCCTATAGTGCGATTTGCCTGATCAATACACCCCAAATCAACGAAGCGGCGCTCTGTAGCGCGATCAGTGAGAAACTTCAAACGCTCCTTCCTGACAATGTTCAGTCGGTACGCATCAGACTCTATCCAGAGCCGATCACCGGAGCCTGGTACCGTTACAGTCACGGACTAAAACATCACGCAGGAAACTGCCAACGTATTGCCCATGGGCACCGCTCACGTATAACAATCTATCGAAACGACAATCGCGATCAGGCGCTTGAAGCCGATTGGGCAAAACGCTGGGAGGATATCTACATAGGCACACAAAGCGACCTGCAGGAGGCCTTCCAAGAGAATGGCAACGCTTGCCTGCGGTTCGGCTATACAGCCAATCAAGGACTGTTTAAATTGGAACTCCCTGCCCGTTGCAGCTATCTGATTGAGTCGGATACTACCGTGGAGAATCTGGCCCAGCACATTGCAAACAGACTGAAGCAGGAGCACTCCAATGACAGCTTCAGGGTAGAAGCCTACGAAGGCGTAGACAAGGGTGCTATTGGAATAGCCTGACTCTGCAAATACACAGAATCAGGCCAACAAATTACCGATCGAACACCAACCGCTGGCCGGTAACAGAGGTATTCACACCCCGCCCCTCACGATAAGCAATCTGACCGTTCACAAAGGTAGCTGCAATACGGGCCCGCAGACGCTCTCCCTCCATTGGCGACCAACCGCACTTATAGAGCACATCACCACGCTCCACCCGGTAGGGGTTATTCAAATCCACTAAAGCCAGGTCAGCCCAATAGCCTTCCCGCAGATAACCCCGCTCGGCAATATTAAATAGCCGCGCTGGTCCATGGCTGGTCTTTTCAACCAACTGCTCCAAACTGATTAAATGGTCATGATAGAGTTCAAACATCATTGGCAGCGCCCACTGCACCAAAGGCAACCCTGCGGGGGCCTTAAAATAACTATTGAGCTTCTCTTCCAGCGTATGCGGCGCATGATCGGTTGCCACCACATCAATGCGGTCTTCCACCAACGCTTTCCGAATGGCATCACGATCAGCCTGACTCTTCACCGCTGGGTTGCACTTAATGAAGTTCGCTTTATTCTCGTAATCACGATCATCAAAATAGAGATGATGGACACACGCCTCTGCAGTAATCATTTTATTATCGAGTGGCCCCGACTCAAACAGATCCATCTCCCGGGCCGTCGTCAGATGCAGCACATGCAGACGGGTTCCATGCTTCTTGGCCAGCCCAACGGCCATCGATGATGAGAGATAACAGGCCTCTGCACTCCGAATCTCCGGGTGGCAGGCAATCGGCACATCCTCGCCATATTTCTCCCGGTACACCTCTTCCAGGTGCTGGATTGTTGGGGTGTCTTCGCAGTGTGTTGCCACCAGGATCGGCGCATCCTTGAATATCGCCTCCAGCGCCGCTTCACTATTAACCAGCATATTGCCCGTCGACGCCCCCATGAAGACTTTTATGCCACAGGCTTGCTTGGGATCCAGGGCGGTAATCTCTGATATGTTATCGTTGGTCGCCCCCAGATAGAAAGCATAATTCGCGGAAGACCGCCCCTCCGCCATCAGATACTTGTCTTCCAGAGCGGCACGGGTCGTGGTCAGTGGATTGGTATTGGGCATATCCATAAAAGTGGTAATGCCACCCGCTACAGCGGCCCGGGACTCACTCTGCATGTCCGCCTTATGGGTCGCACCCGGCTCCCGAAAATGCACCTGATCATCAATCATGCCGGGGATCAGCGTCCGACCCTCTGCATCCAGTACCCGGGCAGATTCAGGCGTTCTGATTTCAGCTGCAATCTGTTCGATCCGACCATTCCGGATGAGCAGGTCGCCCTCAAGCACCCGGCCGTCATTTACCATGGATGCATTTTTAATCACTATTTGTTCGGACATATTTGTCTCTGCTCTGGTCATGTTATCTGGTGAAGTTTAGCAGCCAGTCGAGGATGCTGTAGAGGGATCAGTCATATTCCCGGTCTTTCCAGCGCCTGACCGCCGTGAAGACTTCTTCGCCCTCTGCCAGCGAATGACCCACATAGTTTTCGGCCGCCGCCTTTACGGAAGGCAGACCCACGCGTAAAAAAGGATTGGTCTGCAGTTCAGTCTGCAAAGATGACGGTACTGTATTCTCGCCTTTTGCCAGCAGAGCCTGCGCCTCTTGTTCACGCTGTAGAATCGCCGGGCTATCCGGTTCAACCCATTTGGCAAACCCAAGATTATCCAGCGTGTACTCATGGGCACAGTAGATTTCTGTTTCAGTAGGAAGCGCCGCTATCCGCTGGAGCGAAGCATGCATCTGCTCATGAGTACCACCAAAAATCCCCCCGCAGCCAGCAGAAAAAAGTGTATCTCCACAAAACAGGGCCCCTTCGCCGAAATAGGCGATATGGCCCTCGGTATGCCCCGGCACCTCCAGCACCTCAAAATCTGCATCGAGGCCGGGGATAGTCGGATGCTCACCCTCTTTAAGCCGAACCTTGATACCCCGGATGGCCTCATTACTCGGGCCCAATACAGAAACCTTGGGAAAGGCAAACTGAAGGTCCATTACACCGCCGGTGTGATCAATGTGTTTATGGGTAATCAGTATGGCACTCAGTTTTAGATTATGCGCCTCTAACCAGGCAAGAACGGGCGCACTTTCACCCGGATCTACCGCCACAGCCGTATCTGACCCGGGGTTATTCAACATCCAGATAAAGTTATCTTTGAATGCCTTGACGGGGGTTATTTCCAACATAGAAAACTCCGCTCGCTACTACTTGCCGTAAAGGGTTTCAGGGTCAATCAGAGGTTCTGAAACAACCTCCACCTTATCGCCTCGCACAGCATTGTAAAAGCAGGTACGACGTCCCGTATGGCAAGCCGGCCCTGTCTGGTCGACCAACAGCAGGATGGTGTCACCATCACAATCAAACCGCATATCCTTTAGAATCTGCACTTGACCGGATGACTCCCCCTTACGCCACAATTTCTGGCGTGAACGTGACCAGTAGCAGACACGCCCCTTCTCCAGCGTCTCATCCAATGAGACCCGGTTCATCCAGGCCATCATCAACACCTCACCAGTGTCATGCTGCTGGGCAATGGCAGGAATCAATCCGTCTGAGTTAAATGGAAGGCCATCCAGCACCTGACTCAGAGGTAAGCTCTCGCCAAGCTTGAATTTTTCACTTTCTTTCATCAAATCATCCACTTGTTATTCGAACCGTTCATGGGGAAATCATACACTGTTACTAGCACCCCATGAACTCTGTGGTCCATTAATCACGACAGATGCCTTATGCAGAATCAGAGTGGTATACTGAGCCCATGCATCCCAATCAGGAACAGGGCCAGTGACCGAATATACATCGAAGTTGAAACAGGCCGGACTCAAAGTCACCCTCCCACGCCTAAAAATTCTTGAAATATTAAGCCAGGAAGAGGGCCAGCATGCCAGTGCTGAAGATATCTATAAAATACTCCTCACACACGATGAAGATATTGGCGTAGCCACTATTTATCGTGTGCTAACCCAGTGCGAACAAGCCGGACTGGTGAAACGTCACCAGTTTGAAGGGGGCCGAGCGGTATTTGAGATTGCCGAAGGCGATCATCACGACCATATCATCTGCGTCCGCTGTGGCCTGGTAGAGGAGTTCAATGACGACACCATTGAGAAGCGCCAACGAGAGATCGCTGAAGAAGCCGGTTTCAAAATGGCCGAACACAATATGACGCTCTATGGTCTCTGTAAAAAATGCCAGTCACTACCAAATGACGACTGAATAAATCAGCTAATGCGTATTTTCAGAATTACCTTCATCAACCAGGGAAAAGTATATCAACTCTTTGCCGAATCCGTTGGGCAGGCCGATGTGTATGGCTTCATTGAGATCAAGGGGCTGATATTTGGTGAAAACAGCTCCTTGGTAATCGACCCTTCTGAGGAGAAACTAAAAAGTGAATTCAGTGGCGTTAGCCGGACACTGGTTCCCATGCATGCCATTGTTCGGGTAGATGAGGTTGAGAAACGGGGTCAATGTAAGATCATGGAGCTGGATGGCAGCCCCAATATAACACCCTTTCCCAGCCCACTTTACGGCCCGGGTAAAGAACCCAGCAAATAACAAGTAATTTCCATATCCCACCTCAAGTTCATTGCGAATAGTCATTGCGGCTAACAAGTCACTGCCGGAGTATAAGATAAACACTATATTCGGTGACTCCAATGAAGAGACACGTGTTATCTCTTATCTACTTGCTGACAACCGGCTCAGTGATATCGGGCTGCTCACCCGAACAACCACTCAATACTGAGCAAGCCATACCTCCCATAATCAGTGCCGCAGAAGCCGGAGACACCCAGCGTATCGCCACCCTGTTAACGGAAAACGTCACGGTTGACACCCGGGACAGCTGTCACTGGACCCCACTTATGAAGGCATCCCTTTACGGACATGCCAACGCGGTTGATCAACTGGTCACGGCCGGGGCACAGCTGGATCTCACGGACAAAGGGGGCTATAACGCCCTGATGCTTGCCTCCTCCAATAATCATGCTTCGCTAGTTAAAAAGTTACTGGCGCAGGGCGCCAACCCCAATATGCAGGAATCTACCCATGGCTGGACAGCCCTGATCTGGGCAGCCAAGCGCGGACATTTAGAGAGTGTTTCCTCGCTAATCCAGGGTGGAGCAGCCATTGAAATTGTAGACTTTGAAGGCAAAAACGCTCGTAGCTGGGCCATAGAAAACCAGCACAACAAGATATCGGCATTACTTAAAGACCATGACAAGTAACCATACAGCAAATAACGGGACAAAAAGGGAGAGCAAAGATGACCATCAAGAACGACCAGGAACTAAAAGCCGCGCTGAACGCACTTTCAAGCGATCAGCAACGAATTCTGGGTGCACGCTTTACTGAAAGCGTCGTTAAATTAACCGACAACAGTCGACTGGCATCCGCACTGAAGGTTGCACTGGATCCGGAAAGCGATGTTGGGGCACTAAATGACGCTTATAAAGTAGCGAAATCCATTGCAACCAAAACCTACACGGCCTGCGGTCGAGATGCTGACTGGGCGCTTCAGGCCGAGCACTTTGTAGCGGCGGCCTGCGCCGCTGTGTTGACCCCGGACGCACTTACAACGGAGACATTCAATTCGGCCTGGAAGGCCGCTATTCAGGCTCGTATGGCGAAGAACTGCATGATGATTGAAAACGATTCAGGTGAGGTGGAAAACGAAGCCGAAAAGCAGTACCGGATCACCTCCAGTTTTCTCTGACAGGCAATAAAATCGGTTAAACCGTAAATTTTCAGTTGATTATTTGATACAGAATTAAGCGTATCATCTGATATTAGGATGCCTTAATTTCGAAAAACAGAGTACCCCTCCACGAAAAAGGACGGGGAATCAACTGAGTGACCCTAAGTATGAAACAGCAGCTAACCAGGCTTATACAAGACGCTTTAAAGCCACAACATATTGAAGTAATTGACGAGAGTCACATGCATAATGTGCCAAAAGGCGCCCAATCACACTTCAAGATCATTGTCGTCAGTGACCAATTTGAAGGCCTGTCACTGATCCATCGGCACCGGAAGATCAATGGCTTGGTTAAAACGCTGTTTAAAGACAGCCTGCACGCCCTGGCTCTGCACACAATGACACCACAAGAGTGGGAAGAGCGACACGGCGCCTATCCTCAGTCGCCTCAGTGCATGGGAGGAGGCAAATAACTCTATAACTATCCAGCGATTGGCTTGGGTAACAGCTTGTAGTTTTTCACTTCACGTAATACATCGTCAGACTTGCACTTTTGCAGTTTTTTCCTTATTTTCAGTAGGAATAATAATAAAGCTGTAATACAAAGTGGAGGATGGTATGACGATCTGTTCGCAAATCAAGGGGTATGCTCGCAGTCATGAGAGGCTTGCAGATGCCTCTTCTCTGTTGGCCGTGGCCCTTCTGTTTACAACTATCTGGGTCGCTATAGATTTTCAGGCCATTATTTTCAGCTGGATTCAGCAGAGTATTCTGCTACACGGCCCTGCCGTGATTCTGACACTGATACTGGATGTTTTCCTGATTATCATGCTACTTAATATCGGCTCGACCCGACTTGAAAGCCCTGGAGAAGAGCGCGATGACCGTTGTTTTGGCACCTTCAGAGGACGCCGGCATGGCGGCTTCAATCTTGGGACCGTTTTCCATAACTGGGTTCAACATATTGAACAGGTCAACAAGAAACACCGCTGACCATTTAGCCTTATTGCCCCCTCCACCTAGAACAAAAACAGCCATGCGCCGCTGGCTCCTTTGCCTCCTGTCACTTGCCTTGTTGACAGGCTGTGCCTCAATGGCAACGCAACAACTGGCCAACAATCTGGCAAGCGCCATGCTGAACCAAGATGACCCGGATACTGTTCGGGCTGGGGCTCCAGCCTACTTGCTGCTACTGGATGGCATGATAAGCGACCACCCCGATGATCAGTCCCTATTGATTGCCGGCTCCCGCCTGTATGGTGCCCTGGCGGGCGGGCTGATCCGTGATCCTGCGCGGGTTAAACTGATGACCAACAGATCCAGGGTCTACGCCAGACAGGCACTCTGCCTACGGCACATCACTCTCTGTACGAATGAGGCCGCAACATTTGACAGCTTCGCCACCAGCCTTAAAGAGATAGAGAATACAGACCAGACCACCCTCTACGCCTATGCCACCAGTTGGGCAGGCTGGATTGCTGCCCGTACCGATGACTGGAATGCCTTGGCCGATCTACCCAAGGTTGAGCTACTGCTGGAACGCATTATCAACAACACACCCGACTACGACAATGGACGCGCCCAACTCTATCTCGGCGTCATGCGCTCCCAGCTCCCCCCTGCGCTGGGAGGAAAACCCGAGACGGGTCGCTATCATTTCGAACAGGCTATCGCCTACTCTAAGGGTCGTGATCTGATGGCCAAAGTAGAGTTTGCCCGACGCTATGCCCGACTGGTTTTTGATCAACCGCTGCACGACCGCCTGCTCAGGGAAGTACTTGATGCCCCTGTAGAAGCCCCCGACCTTACGCTAAGTAACACGCTCGCCAAACAGCAGGCGGCCGAGTTACTGGCAGAGGATTATTTCTAGTCAGCGTGAACCGCAAAAAAGTATTAAGCTTATCTTAAGCCTAAAACAATAATCGACTGGATTGTCCATGCTAAAAAGCCTACTACTTTGCCTCCTCCTGATACTACCAACAGCCCAACTCAGCGCCACCACCCTGAAGATCGCCACCTTGGCACCGGATGGCACCAGTTGGATGAAACTGATGCGAGCGGGTGCCGCTGAAGTCGAAAAAAGAACCAGCGGCCGGGTAAAGCTTCGCTTCTACCCTGGCGGTGTTATGGGTAACGATAACAGCGTGTTGCGAAAAATACGGGTAGGGCAGCTCCACGGTGGAGCCATAACCGCTGGCGGGCTCGCTGCTATTTATTCCGACATCCAGGTCTACAGCCTACCCTTCCTGTTCCGCTCCTTCGAGGAGGTAGACTACGTCAGAGAGCGGATAGATCCGTTACTGATCGACGGATTGCAACAAGCCGGCTTTATCAGCTATGGCATCAGCGAAGGGGGGTTTGCCTATCTCATGTCGCACCTGCCATTGGACAGCGTTGCTACACTACGGAAACAGAAAATATGGAGTCCCGAGGGTGACCGCATCAGCCTGGCTGCCTTCCGCTCGATTGATGTATCACCTGTGCCACTCCCTCTGACCGATGTCCTCACCGGGCTGCAAACCGGCCTGATTGATACCGTTGGTTCCTCACCAATAGGGGCCATTGCCTTGCAGTGGCACACCCGGATCAAGCACATTGCCGATATTCCACTGATCTATCTTTACGGCACCCTGGTCATCTCTGAAAAGTCCGTGAACCGACTGACGCCGGGCGATCGCCTTATCCTAAAAGAAGTCATGGAAAAACAGTTTCAGTTGATCAATCAGCAAAACCGAGCAGATAATCTGGGAGCCCGTCAGGCGCTGCAGAGCCAAGGGATCATTTTTCATCAACCAATGAATGGAAACCGAGAGAGTTGGCAACAATTGATTGATAAGGTTGAACAACGACTTAAGCAGGATAATCAGCTCGATCCCGCGCTGTTCAAACAGGTACAGGAGCATCTGGCTGTTATCAGAAAAGGCCAGAGCTAGAGCTGATGCTTCCAATCAACCTGCTGAAAGCGACGGGACATTCAGTTGATCAGGAACACCATGCGACACTGATTCAGAACCGGCATGTACGACTTCAACGCATTGAAAGCCCCGCCAGGTTTAGGTCTGAACCGTTTCTACAGCCGGAAGACGAATGGATTCTGGTTTTACAGGGAGAGGGGACCCTTGATATAGCGGGTGAAAAAGTGACTTTGCGCGTCGGGGACAGCCTTATGATACCGGCTGAGACACCACATCAGGTGCTGACCACGTCAACAGATCCTCTCTGTATCTGGCTTACTCTTCACTTTGAAAAAGAAGAGCCGGTGACATCCTGATGGTTAAACTCAAGCAGCTTTCCACCCTTCTGTTAAAAGCTGAAGATCTGCTTTTGAGCCTGTTATTAACAGGCATGATCCTGCTGGCAACCAGCCAGATTCTGTTACGCAATATCTGGGACTACAGCCTGTCATGGGGTGACCCCTCGCTCCGATTGATGGTGCTCTGGATCACCCTGCTGGGTGCCATGGCGGCCACCCGCGAGAATAATCATATCCGCATAGATCTGTTCTCACGCTATCTACCCAAACGGGTCAGCTACATTGCCCGCTTGATTACTGATGGCTTTGCCGCGGTGGTTTGTGCCCTGCTCTGCTGGCATACCGCACGTTTTGTACTTTTTGAGATGGAAGATAATGCGCAGTTTCTGGATCTCATACCCATCTGGCCACTTCAGCTGATCATGCCCGTTGGATTTGGCATTATCTCACTACGATTATTGATTAGTGCCGTACTGGGTAGACCAGGGCCCGGGGTAGCTGCCAGATGATGATCCTCATTGGTCTTGCACTCTTGATACTGGCCCTGTTTGGCGCCCCGCTTTTCAGTATTATTGCCGCCAGTGCGATGCTTGGCTTCTATCGTACAGATATTGATCTTTCCGTCGTGGCCATTGAGTTTTACCGTATTGCTGAAATGCCCGTTCTATTGGCCATCCCTCTTTTTACCTTTGCCGGTTATCTGCTAAGCGAAAGCGCCGCACCTAAACGACTCGTCAATCTGACCCAGGCACTACTCGGCTGGATGCCCGGCGGCCTGGCCATTGTTTCCTTGATCGCCTGCGCTCTGTTCACCGCCTTTACCGGGGCCTCCGGGGTTACCATCGTCGCTCTCGGCGCGCTGTTATACCCCGCGCTGACCCAGTCCGGTTATCGGGAGAATTTCAGCCTCGGACTGGTTACCACGTCAGGCAGCCTTGGTTTACTGTTTGCCCCGGCACTCCCATTGATTCTTTATGCTGTTATCGCACAACAACTGGGTATTGCAGGCAGTATCACCGTGGATGCCATGTTCCTCGCCGGCATATTACCGGGGCTTCTAATGCTGGCACTACTGACCGGCTGGTCTATCTACTCCGGCCGAGCGCTGCCACTGGAGCGCTTTTCAGGGAAAGAGGCCGTTACCGCCATCAAGCAAGCCGCCTGGGAACTCCCTTTGCCCATTGTGGTCCTGGGGGGTATCTACAGCGGCTTCTTTGCCATATCAGAGGCAGCGGCCGTTACCGCCTTCTATGTGCTGGTGGTTGAAGTATTTATTCTAAGGGAGATTTCGCTACGCAATTTACCCGCCATCATGCGTAAATCGATGGTGCTGGTGGGAGGGATTCTGGTCATTTTAGGGCTTTCACTCGCCTCAACCAACTACCTGATCGATGCCGGCATACCCCGCCTGTTATTTGATTACGTGCAAGAGTTAGTCAGCAGCAAGCTCACTTTCCTGATGCTGCTGAACATCTTCCTGCTAATTCTTGGCACCATGCTGGATATTTTTTCAGCCCTAGTATTGATGGTACCACTGCTGTTACCTATCGCAATCGGTTATGGCGTTGATCCGGTCCATCTTGGCATTATATTTCTGGCTAATATGCAGATTGGTTATTTCACACCACCTGTTGGTATGAACCTGTTTATTGCCAGCTATCGTTTTAAAAAGCCGGTGATTCAGCTCTATCTTGCAACCCTTCCCTGGTTCCTGATCCTGCTGGCCGCGTTGCTGATTATCACCTACTGGCCCTGGCTCTCACTCGTCCTGTTAAATCGTTGACGCCCATCTGATTCAGCGGTGCCCCAGCAAGGCATCCAGATGGGCCACCACGCTACGCGCTAATGAGCCATGTTCATAGCCCCCTTCCAGGGTAGAGACAATGCGCCCCTCGGCATACTCATCTGCAACTCCCTTTAATTGGGTGGTCACCCAGTCGTAATCAGCCTCTCGCAAGCGCAGATGGCTCATATCGTCTGAAATATGAGCATCAAAACCGGCGGAGATCATCACCAGCTGAGGTTTAAAATGATGAAGGGCCGGTAGCCAGTGTGCCTCTACCTGCTTACGGAACTCCTCACCATTTGTTCCCGCAGGCAAGGTGATATTGACGATATGTTCCGTCTCGGTCTCATGACCGGTAAAGGGGTAAAAGGGGTGCTGAAAGCTGGAGCAGAAAAGCACACGGGGATCCGTTTCGAATATGTGCTCCGTACCATTCCCATGATGGACATCAAAATCGATAATGGCCACCCGTTCGAGTCCATGATTCGCCAGGGCGTGTGCCGCACCGACCGCAATATTATTGAAATAACAGAAACCCATCGCACGGTTCCGCTCGGCATGATGGCCAGGTGGACGAACAGCACAGAACACAGAAGTTGCCTCTTTATTCATCACCAGGTCAACACCCTTCACCACCGCACCCGCTGCCCGCAGGGCCGCATCCAATGTCTTGGGCATCATGAAGGTATCACCATCCAGTTCCAGAATGCCCTCGTATGGGGCTTCGGTAAATAGCATGCTGATATAATCCGGATCATGCGCCAGCTCCAGCTGATCACGTTTCGCCAGCGGCGCATCAATCTGTTGAAGAGCAAGCTCCATTCCGGTGCTGATCAGCAGGTCCTGAATGGCACGCAGCCGACCAGGTTGCTCTGGGTGGTCTTGACCGACGTCATGCAACAGGCAATCTGGATGAGAAATATAGGCTATAGGCACAACTTAACCCCCAAAAAGAATGTAAAATTAGCTTAACACTTCCACTCTATTCTTTTCCTACGCAACAGGCAAAAAACAGCTCATGGGTCCACACCATCTCGACACACTCTTCTCCCCCAAAAGTATCGCCGTTTTTGGTGCCAGTGAAAAAACTGACAGTGTGGGGACACGGGTTTTCAAGAACCTGATCCAAGCTGGGTTTAAGGGGGGGCTCTATCCGATCAACCCCAGCCACAAATCTGTACAGGGGCATACCTGCTATAAAGCCATTACCGATATCGAACATGCAATTGATCTGGCTGTCATTGCGTCACCAGCCAAGACAGTACCGAACATTATCCGTCAGTGTGGTGAGCAGGGCGTTCATTCAGCGGTGATACTCACTGCCGGATTTCGTGAAACAGGCCCTGCCGGTGCGCGCATGGAGCAATCTATTCTTGAAACAGCGCGGCACTATAATCTGCGACTGGTCGGCCCCAACTGTCTCGGCGTCATGCGCCCCAATGTCGGCCTGGATGCGACATTCCTGGAAACACCCGCACCTGCGGGTGGACTTGCTTTGGTCTCGCAGTCCGGTGCTCTCTGTACCGCCATTCTGGACTGGGCTAAACCCCATCAGCTGGGCTTCTCCACCATTGTCTCATTAGGCAATGCCAGTGATATCGATTTTGGCGATGTGTTGGACTACCTGGCCTCTGACTATAAAACCAGTGCCATTCTGCTCTACATCGAAGGCATTCATGACGCTCGTGCCTTCATGAGCGGACTGCGAACTGCCGCCCGAGCCAAGCCGGTTATCGTGTTGAAGGTTGGACGGCACACCAAAAGTTCTCAGGCGGCCAGCACTCATACTGGCGCCATGATTGGGTCAGATGACGTCTTTGATGCGGCCCTGGAACGGGCCGGTGTAGTCAGAGCAATGACATTCGGCCAGCTGTTTGCTGCCGCAGAGATCCTTTCTGCAGGGAAAAAGGTCAATGGCAACCGACTCGCCATTATTACCAACGGCGGCGGCCCCGGCATCCTGGCCACAGACAGGGCGGAGGATCTACGGGTAGAGATTGCCCAATTAGGGGCCGATACAGTCCAGTTATTAGATAAACAGCTACCGGGAAACTGGTCGCACAGTAATCCCATTGATATTACCGGTGATGCGCCGGCAAAATCCTATGGAGAGGCGGTCAAGGCATGCATCAATGACCCGAACGTCGATGGCATTCTCACCCTGTTTACCCCGCTACCCATGAGCGATCCGATGGTAGCCGCTGATTCAGTCATTGAGGCGGCCAAGGGACGAAAGGGTAAACCTGTTCTGGCCTGCTGGATGGGGGAAACCCGCATTCGGAAAGCGCGCGAAAAACTCTCCTCTCAGCACATTCCCAGCTTTATCACACCGGAGCGTGCCGTAGAGGCATTTGCCTATTTATCCCGCCACTGCCAAAATCAGAAACTGCTACAACAGACTCCCGGGCCACTCTCCGATCTACGTGACCCCGATGTGGAGGGTGTCAGGCTGATCATGGAATCTGCCCTTTCGGAAGGTCGATCACTGCTCACTGACATGGAATCAAAAGCGATCCTGCGCGCCTTCCATATCCCCTGTACACAGACCATTGAAGCCAGCACCCCGACCCAGGCATTAGTAGCCGCCGAGACTGTCGGGTTTCCTGTCGCCATGAAGATCAACTCGCCTGATATCAGTCATAAATCAGATGTGGGTGGCGTCAGGCTCAATATCAATACAGCTCCCGAAGTACATTCCACCTATAAATCGCTGCTTGAATCTGTAGCGAAACGGCATCCGGAGTTCAAGATACTTGGCGTGACTATTGAACCGATGTCCGCCAGCCCGAACACGCGGGAGCTGATGGTAGGTGTAAAGCGAGATCCCGTATTCGGCCCCGTCATTGCCTTCGGGTCAGGCGGCACAGCGGTTGAGATTCTACGTGACAGCGCAGTGGCTCTACCCCCGCTCAATAGTCTGCTTGCGCAGCGCCTGATAGCCAGAACACGGGCTGCCAACTTACTGAAACCGTTCAGACAGATGGCTCAGGTCAAGAAAGAGGCCGTTGAGCATGTGCTGCTGAGGGTTTCCAACATGGTCTGTGAACTACCACATATCATTGAAATGGATATTAATCCGCTACTGGCGGATGACCGAGGCGTAATGGCCGCTGATGTTCGCATCCAGGTTGGACGCCCACCCAACGCAACTATTCCTTATGCCCACATGGCGATTCACCCCTATCCATCCCATCTGGTCAATCGCCTGCACCTGACTGACGGCACAACACTGACCATCCGCCCAATCCGACCAGAAGATGCGGATATTGAGCAAGAGTTTGTGCGAAACATGTCACCCGAGGCAAAATATTTCCGCTTCATGCAGACCATCGATGAGTTAACCCCGGATATGTTGGCCCGTTTTACCCAACCGGATTATGACCGTGAGATGGCCCTGATTGCGGTGATCACAGAGAATGGTAAACGCACCCAGTTGGGCGTGGCCCGCTATACCGTCAATCCCGACAGTAAATCCTGTGAATTTGCCCTGGCGGTATTGGATACCAAGCGACGCATGGGCATTGGTTCGCGATTGATGGAAGCCTTGATGGAGGCCGCACGAGCCCGTGGCATCCGCATGATCGAAGGTGAAGTCTTATCAGATAACAACAAGATGCTTTCATTGATGAGGCGACTCGGCTTTGCCATTCGCAACTCACCAGAAGATACGGGCATTCGAATTGTCGAACGCTGGCTGTGATTTCAGTCACGCTTAATGCACAAGCCCTGCCTAGAGCAGGGCTTGTAGTTGTGGCCTACTGATCAGGCTACATCAATCAATGGCGTGCTTTTGGATGCGATAAAGCAGGGTGTCACGGGTCAGACCCAGTAGTCGAGCGGCCTTACTACGGTTACCACCACTCATACCGATAGCCTGGCGAATCATATCGCCCTCCAGCGCAAACAGATCAATACCACCTTCCGGCAGGGTAAACAGAGACTCTTTTGCTGTAGCAGAGGCATCGCGCCGGATCTCCACTGGCATGTCCGTCGCCTGCACAATGGTACCTGCCATCAGGATCACCATGCGTTCACAAAAATTATGCAACTCACGCACATTACCCGGCCAACGGTACTGCTTGATAAGATTCCTTGCCGTGACTGAGTAACGTGGAGCCTTACGCCCATGACGACGGGCCAAGTCAGCCGTAAAATGCTTCAACAACAGTACGATATCGTCAGCACGTTCACGTAATGAGGGCAGGATAATGGGTACGACATGCAAACGATAATAGAGATCCTCGCGGAACCGCCCTGCCTGCTGTAACTGCAGAAGATCGCTACAGGTCGAAGCTAGAATCCTTACATTCGGATAACCGCTTCGACCATCCTCGATTGATTCTAGAAAATGCAACAGCTTGGCTTGAGCCTCCAGGCCGAGATCGGCCACCTCGTCCAGATAGAGTGTGGAACCGCCAGTGCAGGCCATCAATTCAGCTTCAAGTGCAGACTCATCCATGCCAGCACAGCCGATCAACTTAAAGCCACCCGTTGCATGGGGGCTGGCGGCATGAATCTCGCGCGCCAGAACGGCTTTACCGGTTCCTGGCTCACCACTGATCAGCACCGTAACATTAGTTGCAGCAACCATACGTGCTGCATTCACCACCCGTGTAAATACCGGTGAGTTACCAATCATTTTCTCAGTCGCATTACTCATAACCGTATCACTCACTTTTAATGGGTGTCCGCTGATAGGCGGTCACATCCAGCAACTCTGGAAACCAAAGGGTCAGCAAACCTATTGCTATAATAATCAACCCGACCATTACCTTCAAATAAGGATTTTGTGCGTACCGATAAAGCCGGCCAGCCAAAAGCCCGGTGGCCATCACCGACGGGAGCGTGCCCAAGCCAAAGGCGGCCATATAGAGTGCACCATTCACTGGCCCCACCTTGGTGGCCGTAGAGATCAGCATGGTATAGACCAAACCACAGGGCAGCCAGCCCCACACCACGCCATAAATAAGCGCCTGAGGGATGGATTGAACCGGCATCAGGCGTCTGCCAAATGGCTCCAGCAGACGCCATAACGGCACGCCAATACGCTCAATCTGGGCCAACCTGGGCAACCAGCCGGCGACATGCAGGCCAATCAGCACCATAATAAACGCTGCAAACCACTGCAACCAGCGATGCCCTTGGCCAGGCCCCAGAAAGTCCAGCAGCGCACTACCTAAAAAACCGATAAGCGCCCCAGCAACGGCATAGCTTAGAATCCTTCCACCGTTATAGACCAGTAGAAAACTAAAAAAGCGGGCGTTATTTTGTCGAAGCTGCGGGGGCAGTCCAAAGCTTAATGCCCCCATAATGCCACCACACATGCCTATGCAGTGCACGGCGCTAAACAGCCCCACAGTAAATGCCAGAGGTATAGAGAGGTCCAACCGTAATCCACCATTAAATTTAGTTAAACCACCTACAGAACCGGCTGCCTGTGGTCACCACAAAAATGACGCCCCTTTTGCGTCACCGTAGCTGCGCACTTCTGCCGCAGTTTCTCTATCTTAAGATATAACACCCTATCACGCTTTGATAATCGACAATTGAACAGCCCACCACATTACCGCACAATGCCAGCCTGAGACGAATGTCATCCAACTTAAAACAGCACGGCAAGTGCCTCTAATAATTACAGTGGGACTTTCATGAAAGACTTACACGACCTTGAGCTGATTCTAACCTCTCATACCCCTGTCATCGTAATTGAATCACTGGAGGAGGTTCGTGTTTCACAGATGCTGGCGCAACTCGGCCTGCGCCTCGACTACCCGATGTATCAGTGGGCCGTCACAGAGGGACTGAAACGACTCGAGGCGGATTTTGGTGCACAAAAATTCACCTCAGAACCTGTGGAAGTGCTGAAACATATCAAGGCCGTTGCCCAACCTGGCTACTATCTCCTCCTGGACTTCCACCCCTTTCTGGATGATCCAATCCACGTCAGACTCATCAAGGAGATCGCCCAGGAGCATGAAAGCCTACACAAGACGTTAATCTTTCTCAGCCATGACGTCCCCATTCCCCCGGAGATCAAGCACCTTACCGCACGCTTCAACCTGCGCCTCCCGGACCGGGCCAGTATCAAGATGCTGATCAAAGAGGAAGCGCGAAACTGGCAAGCCCGCCATCGACGCAAAGTTCAGGCTGATCCTGTTGCCGTGGATCGATTAGCCTCTAATCTCACAGGCGTAACAGCCACCGACGCCCGCCGCCTGATACGCTCAGCCATCGAAAACGATGGCGCTATCAGTCAGGATGACCTGCCCGGTCTGATGAAAACCAAATACGAGCTGATCAACCAGGACGGCATTATTGCCTTTGAATATGATACAGCCAGTTTTTCTGATGTTGCAGGGCTCGCCAAGCTGAAGGAGTGGCTCAGCCACCGCCATAAAGCCTTTTCCAGCCAATCGAGTGGCGTTGACCAGCCTAAGGGTATCATGCTGCTGGGTGTACAAGGCGCAGGCAAAAGCCTGGCCGCCAGAGCGGTAGCCGGGACATTTAATGTACCCCTGCTGAGAATCGACTTTGGGGCACTCTATAACAAATATATTGGTGAAACTGAGAAAAACCTGCGCAGTGCCCTTGAAATAGCAGAGAGCATGGCGCCCTGTGTACTCTGGATGGATGAGATCGAAAAAGGGGTTTCACCCGGTCAATCTGATGAGGGTGTATCACAACGCATCCTCGGCACCCTGCTGACCTGGATGGCAGAAAACAAAAACCAGGTTTTTATTGTTGCCACCGCCAATGATATAGAACGCTTACCTCCTGAACTGATACGAAAAGGCAGGTTGGATGAGATCTTCTTTGTCGATCTACCTCAGAATGCTGTACGTCGTGCCATATTCGAAATACATCTACGCCGACGCAACCAGGCACCCAGTAGCTTTGACCTCGACCTGTTGGCAGAATCTGCTACTGGCTTCACTGGCGCTGAGATAGAGCAGGCCATTGTATCGGCACTCTATGCTGCCCAGGCACAGGACAAAAAGCTGAATACAGAGCATTTATTGGAAGAGATGGAGCGCACCAGCCCACTATCAGTAGTGATGGCAGAAAAGATGGCGCGCCTTCGGGACTGGGCGAACGGCCGAACCGTATCCGCCGACTAAGCCGGATACCACTACACTGAGCAATCGACTACCATACGGGGTATTTTAGCAGTAACGACAGGCTCACACATGCAAGCAGCACATCCACTCGGCCAGCTCAGCGCCCTGCAACAGATGATGACCGAGCTCATAGAACCGCTCGATGAATCAATCTGCAGCCAGAGCTTACACCCAGACTTGGCACCCCTGCTCTGGTATTACGGCAACGCCGCATATGTTGAAACGTTGCTGATACGAGGACTGGTTCAGAACGACACAGACCTCACTGACCGGGTGGAACCAATATTTGCCACCGGCACCCTCACGAAAGAACAACAATGGGAGCGGCTGCCACCAAAAGAGCATCTGCTCAATTGGGCAATGGAACTACAGGATGACAACCTGATGCGACTGGCCAATCGTGACCAGCTGCCACCTCATGAACTGCTCAACAACGACCGCCTCATCCACTTGATCTGCCAAAGACGCGCCGAACTCTATGAGCAGATGCTGCAGATTCTGGTCGAGTATCGCCTTAGCCTGGATGAACCCTACACGACGGTAATCCCGTTAAAACCTCAAACACCAACAGCCCATCATATCGGCATTTCACAAGGTCACTATCGGATTGGAGCCAAGCAGAATGCAACCGCCCGAGACAATGAACAACCGGCACAGATGGTCAAGCTGAGCAACTTTCGCATCGACCGGGAGCCTGTTACCAATGGTGCATTCTTAGCCTTCATCGAAGCGGGTGGTTATGATCGGCAGTCGCTCTGGAACGCGGCGGGCTGGAGTTGGAAAAAGACCCGAAAAAACCACCCCCATCACTGGCGCCAAGACACTCGGGGTAACTGGTATGGCGTCAGCCTCAATGGCCCGGCAGATTTGATAATCAGTGACCCGCTGATGGGCATCTCTCAATATGAAGCCGAGGCCTATGCCAATTGGGTCGCCTCGCTGGGTGGCGAGTTGAGTGGGGCGGTGCTTCAGCATGAATTCCAGTGGGAAGTCGCCATGCGCACCCAGGCATTAAAACCCAATGGACGAGTCTGGGAATGGTGCGCCAACACCTTCGAACCCTACAGTGAGTTCGTTTCTGATCCAGACCCCATCGGCAGCTCATCCCTTTTTACTCTGGGGCATTCCGTATTACGTGGCAGCAGCCTGCACACCCAGCTGTCACTAAAACGGATCAGCTACCGCCAACATGCAGACGCCGGCAATCAATGCACTTTCAGTGGCACACGCCTGGTCTACCCACCCAAGGAATAATTAAACGTGATCCAATACGATATGCCGCTCTACCGACCACCCAGCGAGGGTAACAACCTGATCATTCAGGCCACTCTGGGCTGCCATTTCAATCAGTGTTCATTCTGCTCCATGTATAAACAGAAGCAGTTTGAGGCACGCCCCCTCGAGCAGGTGTTTACTGAAATTGCCCAAGCGGCCAAGTCATGGCCAGATGCACAGAGGGTATTCCTGGCGGACGGCGATGCACTGACGCTACCAACAGAACATCTTATCAAAATCACCAAACAGTTAGCCGAAAAGTTCCCCAAACTGACCCGGGTATCCTGCTACGCCAACCCGAGTGATATTTTACGAAAAACCGACGAGGAACTGGCCCGTCTGCGTGACCACAAACTGAACCTGCTCTATATGGGCATTGAATCCGGCTCAGGCACTATTTTGAAAAAAATCAGTAAAGGGGCGAGTCCGCGCAGCATTCGGGCGGCACTGGAAAAAGCCTGTCAGGCCGGATTAAAGGTATCTGCCACAGTGATACTTGGGCTGGGAGGAAAAGCCCTTTCAGAAGAGCATATCAACGGCACAATCGAATTGCTTAACAGCGCACCCGTAAACTATCTGTCAACTCTACAGCTATTTCTAGAACCGAACGAAGAGATTGAGTTTCTGCGCAAATTTGCAGAACCTTTCGAGATGCAGGACGACGCGGCCATTCTGCAGGAGCAGCGGAGACTGGTAGGCGGAATCAATCCACCCAAGCCCATTATATTCAGATCTAACCACGCCTCCAATGCATTGGCGCTGGCAGGAAATCTGCCTAAAGACAGAGAGAAACTCCTGGCGCAGATTGATCAGGCATTAGCTAATGACCACCACCTTAGGCCCCACTACCTCCGCAGACTATAAGCTCCCGCCCCAGGTACTGGAGCGAGAGCCACCTGAAATTACTCAGCCTTATTCTGTTCCATGGCTGCAGCGGGCGTAATAGAAATGAGTTCAACTTCAAAGATCAAAGCCTCATTAGGCCCAATGGCGCCTGGCGCACCCACCTCACCGTAACCGAGAGAAGAAGGGATAAAGAGTTTCCACTTGGCACCTTTATTCATCAGGCTCAGGCCTTGACTGAAGCCGGGAATCACACCATTCAGTGAGAAACTGGCCGGCTCATTTCTCGCATAGGAGCTATCGAACTCTTCACCGGAAATCAGTGTTCCACGGTAGTGAACCGTCACTTCAGCGCCGGCTGGCGGGGTATCACCCTCACCAGGCTGAATGACCTGATACTGCAGGCCACTAGGCAGTACCACCACCCCTTCCTTCGCACCATTCTGCTCCAGGAATTTATCCCCTGCCTGTTTGGCCGCGATCGCTGCCTCCGCTTTCTCCTTCGCCATCACCTCCTTCATCTGACGGAAAGACTCACTCATCTGCTCGGGGGTCATTTGCGAGGGCATACCTTTAAGCGCATCGTCTACTGCGGCACCAAAAGCCGCCCCCTCAACCTTAACGCCCTGCTGCTTCAACTGCTGGGCAAACTGCTGCCCCAGGGCATAACTGAAGCGCTGCTCTAACGTATCCAACCCAGCCGCACCCACTGAGAAGGCAGAAAGCGCTAACGCCATAGAGGGAACGAGATGTTTAATTGAGACAGACATTTAATTTCCTTTGTGTGATTGATACAGACCCATAAAGAAGCTTTTTGGGAAATAATCGAATTGTTAGTATGTTTAAATCGCTAAAAAACGTCAAATAAACGCGGAAAGTCACATTTTTGACAATTTAACCCTTGGCAACTAAAGGTTTGCTACCTATGCTAATGACAGGATCACTCTATTCAAGGCAACCGAATGGCCATAAATTCTATATCCGGCTCGGCTCTTCAGGGCATTCAGCGCGGTGCACAACTACTGCGCAGAAACGCCTCCGATATCGCCAGCGCCAACCAGCTCAACGGACAAATACCCACCAAGGATGCGGTTCGAGCCCTTGTGGAACTTCATCAAAGCAGCCTTCAGACCAGCGCCTCTGTCAAGGCATTCAAGACAGCCGATACACTGGTTGGTTCCCTGCTTGACATAAAAGCGTGAACCTAATCATCAATAAACTGCATCGACAGATCCAACGCCACCACATCCTTAGTTAAGGCACCTACCGATATATCATCCACACCGGTCTCCGCAATAGCGCGGATAGTCGATAGATTAACCCCGCCAGACGCCTCCAGACGAGCAGCGCCATTAACCCGACTCACCGCCTCACGAAGCCCCTCCAGCGTGAAATTATCCAGAAGCACACGGCGAGCTCCCGCTGCCAGCGCCTCATCAAGCTCCAACAAAGACTCCACCTCAACTTCAACCTCGATATCCGGCGCCATCTCTAACGCCTTCCTCACCGCAGCACCTACCGACCCGGCCGCCTTGATGTGATTCTCCTTGATCAGGATGGCATCAAAAAGACCGATCCTGTGATTATCACAACCACCACAGGTCACTGCATACTTTTGCTGCAATCGCAGCCCAGGCAAGGTCTTTCGGGTATCCAGAATCCTAACCCCTGTCCCGGCCACAACATCCGCATAGCGCCTAGCCAATGTCGCCGTTCCAGACAACAATTGCAGGTAATTGAGCGCACTACGCTCACCGCTCAATAACGCCCGGGTATTTCCATGCAACTCGCACAGCAAATCACCTGCGGCAACCCTATCCCCATCACCACAATGCCACTTGAGCACAATCCCCTCATCAAGTTGACGGAACACCTCATCAAACCAGGCGACACCACAAATAACCGCATCTTCACGGGTGATCACCTTTACCCTGGAGACCGCATCAACCGGAATCAGCTCTGCGGTTCGGTCTCCCGCACCCAGATCTTCATCCAGCGCAATCTCGACCTGTGACTGGACATCAATATCATCAAGCGCGATCAACTCAGTGGATCTCCAGCAACTCAACCTCAAACACCAGCGTGGCATTCGGCGGAATCACACCACCCGCACCATGGGCGCCGTAGCCGAGCTGCGGCGGAATAGTCAGCTTGCGCTTTCCACCGATCTTCATACCCTGCACACCCTCATCCCAACCCCGTATCACCTGCCCCTTACCCAAAGCAAAGGTGAACGGGTCATTACGATCCAGACTGGAGTCAAACTTACTGCCATCTGTCAACCAGCCCGTATAATGAACCACAACTCGCTGCCCTGCTGCCGCAACCGCACCATCACCCTCAACAAGGTCATCATACTTGAGGCCTGAATCTGTTATTTTTTCTGTCATTGGACTGTTTCCCGATAAGCCGTAAAAATTCTTCATCCACAATAATTGATGGACTAAAACCAAAAAACTCACGCAACGAGCGTAAGCACTTAAATCGATAGCATATTGTAACCTTTTACAGACAAAGATCACCAGACAGACGCCAAACACCACCACTCAAAAAAGACCCCCGGCAAGCGGGGGTTTTAACGGCACAGTTTTCAGGCTTACAGGATTACGTCTTTTTACCTTCATCAGCTTCCGGCTTTGGGCCGGCCGCTTTACTTAACACGCTCACCATTGAGGTCAACGCCCTATCCATAAGAGGCAGGTCGGCCTCAGGTAAAACTACTGCCTTCCCACTACGCAGCCAGACACCCAGTCCCTGCCGCGTTACATCAGCCACTTTCATTCCCTTGCGATTAACGAACAGACAGTTGCCACTCACACTACTGCGCCAGGAAAGCTTGGCACGTACTGTCGAGCCATCCTCTTCGACAAGCTCCAACCAGGTACCAACCTTTAGCTCTTCTGCCTGCCGATCAAAATCATCTGACTCCTGCTCTGTCGTCTGAGTGACTGCGCCAGGCGTTTCAAGCACAATCTCCTCCATGATATTGGAGGGTTGTAGCGCCCCACCGGCAGGCATTTCATCTTCTGTTGACTGCACCAACCGACCACCGCGCAGACAAGCCAGATGCCGAGCCTGCAGGCTTTTGAATGAACGCGTCATCTTGTGCTGATTGTAGGATATCTCGCCCAAACCAGTGCGTAGCCCTTTGAGTAGTTCCGGTATAGAACGCAGTAACTCCTGGCGATCTTGCTGCGTTGGCTTAGGCATCACACTCCAAACCAACCGCTCCATAAGTGCCACCGCATCAGACCACTCCTCACTCTCCAGTCCTTTTCGCAGATAGATCAGTAACAACACATCATTCCAGCCATCACGCACCAGGTTCTGCACAACATCAGGCACCGCATCGTACACTGAAAGGCAGCGTCCAATCTCTTCCGCCACATGCCGCTTAGCCTCAACCAGCGCCTCTTTTCCCTGGGTCACTTGAGCGGCACGCTCCTCAGCTACATGAGCCCCCCGCTGCTCCCGCTCCAGGAAAGCGGTGAACTGCTCATTCAACTCATCAAACAGACCAAGATTGTCATCAAACTCAGAAAGAATCCGACTTACGATTGAATCAATATGCGCATACAGCCCATCACCACTGCGCCCCGACTGTTCTGTCCAGCCAATTGCCGCTTGCGCCATACCATTAAGCAAACGCCGGGCCGGATGATCCTTTCGACTAAAGAATGACTTATCCAGAATTGCGACTTTGAGCATCGGTATCTGCAAGCGCGCCAATAGTGCACGCATGGCATCAGAGAGGCCCGGGTCATCCAGGATAAATTCAAACAGCATTGAAATAACATCAATAGTGTCTTCATCCGAGCGATCGATGGCCTTACTATCACCGGACTTTTGTCCAATCTGGGGTGACTTGAGCAACACCGTTCTCACGGTATTGGCATCCATCACAACACCGTCCTCTACAGAAGACTGACCATGCTGATGCTGCAAGACGGAGAGCGCAGAAAGCAGATCCATACTATCCACGTATTGAACAGACGCTGCATTTGGTCTGGCAGGGCGATGCTGCATTAACAACTGCTGCAGAGTAGAGAAGACCTCTGCCTGCAAAGCAGATTGCTCTTGACTACCATAATAACCATCTGCCTCAGATCTGCCCGAATAAGGTCCAGAACCACCCTGCTGACGCCCGCTATTCTGGCGCATTGTGGGCTTAATCTCTGGCTGAATACCCGCCTTGGCAAGCGTTGCATTTATCTGGTCATAGAGATCACCCAACTGACCGATAACCTCTCTCTCAAACTGTTTATAGATAACCAGCTTGACCGCGAGCGTAACGGCCAGCCCCGTAACAGACTGTTTAAAGGCCGCAGACAAGGAGGCTGGAGAGATCGGATTATTATCCTCCTCAATATGCGCCCCACTCAGCAGAAAACTGAAACGCTGATCCAGCGCGTAGAGATCCCGGTAATAACTGTTATTTCCCTTGGACACCATACCAGAGACAGCCAATCCCTCTTCCAGGTCATCACTCTCCACAAGACCCAGCTCATCACTCGCGAATGTGGCATCGGGCGCATCATTCGGCACAGAGCCCGGCCCATGAGTCCAGAAGCGATCAAACCGCCCCAGTACACACTTATTAAAGGCACTCTCCACCTGCTCCCGATCACGCCGCAAGCTTCTCATGGATTCAAAATAGGTTGTCTGCTGCTGGTCGGTCTCTGCCTTGTCAGCCAAGGCATAGAGGACATCATCCAAACGCTCAAACAAGGCATCTGTTCTCTGAGGCAGCACCTTAACCAATAACTGTCGGCAAGCATTAATGGTACCCTGATAACCCTCTCTGAGTTTCACGGCCTGCTCACCTGAGCGTTTACCATCAAATGAAATAATATTTCCGGCCTTCATATCTGGATTCCAATCAATAACATCGACTTAATAAGAATTTAACACCCCGAAAATTGAGGTCTTTACAGCTTGGAGTCTGGATGCTCACACCTCTATCAGCCGTGAGAGGCGTCACAAATAGCAAAAAGTCAAAAAAACGACACTGAGAAACGTGACCTACTTCCCATATAGTGTATAGAGGGTTCATTTTGAAACAACCCATTGATGGCATCCACGTAATGAAATAAGCAGGAGTAGCTTATTAGTTAACATGAATTTAGCTGTCGTGTATGGTTAGCGGCGTGAAAAAACTTATCCAACACACCAGCAAGGCGCTCATGGAGAGCATCCGTGACCTTGCTCCTATTGTAGTCGTTATCGCCTGCTTTCAGCTGTTCGTCTTCAGACAGCCCATACCTGATTTGGGCGCTCTACTATTTGGAACACTTCAAGTCATCATAGGGCTCACCCTGTTTATACAGGGCCTGAAAATCGGTCTCTTTCCCATTGGCGAATCGATGGCCCATGATTTTGCATCAAAGGGCAACGTACTCTGGCTGGTGTTGTTTGCATTTGCGCTGGGTTTTGGCACGACAATCGCCGAACCCGCACTTATCGCCATATCAGATGAGGCCGCGCGAGTAGCCGCGATAGGTGGAATGATTGAGCATGACCCCAAGAGCATGAGGCGTTACGCTGATGGCCTGAGACTCACTGTGGCGATCTCCGTTGGCCTCGCCATCGTAGTTGGAGTCATCCGCATTATAAAAGGCTGGCCAGTGCAATACCTTATCATGGGCGGTTATGCTGGCGTGGTTATCATGACTGTCTTTGCCCCACCAGAGATTATCGGCATCGCCTATGATTCGGGCGGCGTTACAACATCAACCATCACGGTACCACTGGTAACCGCGCTTGGTGTGGGCCTTGCCAGCAGTATCCGAGGAAGGAACCCGATGACCGACGGGTTTGGCTTGATCGCCTTCGCCTCCCTTACCCCGATGATCTTTGTTATGGCTTATGGAATGCTGCTGTAATGAACTGGCTGATGGATTTTCTGGACACACTGCAGGCGACCGTGGTCGACGTCCTGCCTATCGCCGCCATTCTGTTTGGATTCCAGCTATTCGTACTACGTAAAAACATACGCAACCTCAAGCAAGTGCTGATTGGTTTTGGTCTGGTACTACTCGGTCTGGCATTTTTCCTGGAAGGTCTTGAGCAAGCCCTGTTCCCTCTTGGGAAGCTAATGGCCGAACAACTAACCGCCCCCGCGTTTCTTGGCATCAGCCAGACAGTCGCTGAACTGGAAAGCAACTGGTCTCACTACTTTTGGGTTTATCTCTTCGCCTTTGCCATTGGGCTCTCTACCACCATCGCCGAGCCCTCCCTGATTGCTGTGGCCATTAAGGCAAACCAGGTATCGGGCGGCGCAGTTGGAACCTGGGGGCTGCGCATCGCAGTAGCTTTTGGCGTCGCGATCGGCATCTCACTCGGTGCTTATCGAATCGTCTCCGGAACGCCACTGCACTATTATATTATTACCGGCTATATTGTCGTACTGATACAGACTGTTTTCTGCCCGAAGTCCATTATCGCTCTGGCCTACGACTCTGGCGGCGTCACCACATCAACTGTTACCGTTCCCCTGGTAGCCGCTTTGGGGCTGGGGTTATCCAGCACCATACCGGGAAGAAACCCCATGCTGGATGGCTTTGGCCTGATCGCCTTTGCCAGCCTGTTTCCAATTATGAGCGTAATGGGCTATGCACAAATCAGTGAATGGCTTGCCCGACGAGCAAAAGAGACCCGAGTGAGGGATTAAACATGCATTTCAAACTGATCATTGCTCTCATTGAAGACAGCAAAACCAACACCGTGGTTGATGCCGCCAGAAATGCGGGTGCCACCGGCTCAACCGTCATTAACCAGGCCCGGGGAGAGGGCATAGAGAAGAGTAAAACATTCTTCGGCCTTAGCCTTGAAGTACAGCGGGATATGATCCTGTTTCTTGTAGAAGAACACCTGAGCCGAAGTATTCTGGAAACGATTGCCGAGGTCGGTGAATTTGACGACAAGCCGGGCACAGGGATCGCTTTCCAGATTGATGTAGAAGATGCTGTCGGGGTCAGTCACCAGATAAGGCAACTTACCCGTGTTGTGGAGGGCGAACTGTGAACACGCAACAGGCAATTATCCGTGTCAGGGAGGTAATGAAACACCATGTAGACACGGTTGACGGTATGGATACAGTCGAGTCAGCCTTACAAAAAATGGATCACGTGGAAACCAAAACGTTGATCGTGAAAAAGCGTGATGAAAACGACGCATACGGCATTGTCATGTTCTCTGACATTGCTCGAAAGGTGTTAGCAAAAGATCGCCCACCCGGGAGAGTGAACATCTATGAAGTCATGACCAAGCCGGTGATCTCTGTTGAACCAGATATGGATATACGCTACTGCGCAAGACTGTTTGACCGGCTCCACCTAACCCGCGCACCTGTCATCAGTAAAGGAAAGGTATTGGGCGTGGTCAGCTTCTCTGACATGGTAGTGAAGGGTCTCAGAAAGCCATGAACCTCCGCACGACAGGATTACTGGCATCGGCTCGCCAGTGCCCCTCACCCAACCAGGACCCGCGTCCCACCAACTGCGAAATCAGTCTATTGGTCATTCATGGCATCAGTCTGCCGCCAGATGAATATGGCGGCCCCTGGATAGACCAGCTATTCCAAAACAAACTCCCGCCGGACGCTCACCCCTATTTTGCAGAAATCCATCAGCTGAGGGTTTCATCCCACCTACTGATACGCAGAGACGGCGAACTGATTCAGTATGTTCCACTCCAACAACGCGCCTGGCATGCCGGACAATCCTGCTTTGACGGCACTTCAGGCTGCAATGATTTCTCAATAGGGATCGAGATGGAAGGAAGTGATGAAACACCCTACACAGAACAGCAATACAAGACACTTGCCCACACAATCGGCCTTATCCAGCAACACTATCCCGCAATCACCAATGAACGCATCACAGGCCATAGCGACATAGCTCCAGGCCGTAAAACCGACCCAGGCCCGGCGTTTGACTGGTCACATCTTCGGCAGTTATTAGCTGAAGCCGACTAACCGGCTGTTCGGGACCCCTGCCCGAACAAGGCATCAACAAACAGCACGATAACACCGATACTGATCGCTATATCGGCCACATTGAAGGCAGGCCAATGGTATTGGCCATAGAAAAAATCCAGAAAATCGATCACATAGCCATAGACCAGTCGATCAATCAGATTACCAACAGCACCACCAATAACAAGAGAAAGGGAAATCGCCAACATCCTCTCATCACGCAAGCGGGACAACCAGACAACCAGGACAACCGTGACGCCCGTCGCCACAATCGCAAAAAACCACCGTTGCCAGCCGCCCTGGTCACTCAGAAAACTGAACGCAGCGCCCTCGTTATAGGCCAGCGTAAGATTGAAAAAAGGCCATACCGAGACTGTTTCATAAACCATGAAACTCGCCTCAATCAGCTGCTTACTTACCTGATCAAGAACAATAATCAGCAACGAAAACCAGAGCCAACGCAACATCAGCCAACCTCGCCTGGCGATGTCACACCAACCAGCCACAGCCGACCATTCACCATTCTGCTCCAATCAAGCAAAACGACGCTCCTCACCTGCTCCATCAACGTTCTCGACACAGCGACCACAGAGCTCAGGGTGCGCCCCATGACGCCCCACATCTTCCCGGTGATGCCAGCAGCGCCCACATTTTGCGTGCACAGATGCTGAAGCCATCAGATAAACTCCCTCCACATCGGTTGCCACGGCATCGGCCGGCTTGCTCGCCAGATCATGCACACGGGCATAGGAGGTAATCAACACGAAACGCAGCTCATCTTCCAGCTTAGCCAGATCTGACCGCGCCTGATCATCGCAGTAGAGATCCACTTCGGCATCCAGCGAAGAGCCGATGACACCGTTTGACCTCAACTGCTCAAGCTGTTTACCTACCGCCGTACGCATTGCAATGACCCGGGACCAGAAATGACGATCAAGCTTATCGCCCTCATCCAGGGCAAACAGCCCTTCATACCAGGTCTCAACGAATACCGTCTCTCCGCGTTTGCCCGGCATGTTCTGCCAGATCTCATCCGCGGTGAAGCTGAGAATGGGTGCAAGCCAACGCACCATCGCCTCCATCACATGGTAGATAGCCGTCTGACAGGAACGCCGCGCCTGACAGTCCGCCTGGGTCGTATACTGACGGTCCTTGATGATATCCAGATAGACACCACCCATCTCCGGGCCACAGAAATTATGGATCTTCTGAATAATCAGATGGAATTGATACCCTTTATAGGCCTCAACGATCTCAGCCTGAAGTTGTAGCGCACGATCCACCACCCAGCGATCCAGCTCAACCATCTCAGAGGCAGGCAGACAATCGGTCGCCGGATCAAAGCCATTCAGATTCGCCAGCAAGAAGCGTGACGTATTGCGAATGCGTCGATAGGCATCGGCCGTTCGGTTAAGAATCTCATCAGAAACCGTCATCTCGCCCCGGTAATCGGTCGAGGCAACCCAGAGCCGGATGATATCAGCACCCAGCTTCTTCATTACAGCCTGCGGGCTAACCGTATTCCCCAACGACTTGGACATCTTGTGCCCTTTAGCGTCTACCGTAAAACCGTGGGTCAGCACGCCGGCATAGGGGGCACGATTATGTATTGCCACAGAGGTCAGCAGTGAAGACTGGAACCAGCCACGATGCTGATCCGAACCCTCCAAATAGAGTTCCGCCGGATAGTGCAGCTCTTCTCTCGGCTCCAATACAGAGAAGTGGGTAACACCGGAGTCAAACCAGACATCGAGCGTATCCTGCACCTTGTCATACTGACTCGCCTCAGCACCGAGCACATCCTCAGGATCAAGCGAGAACCACGCCTCAATACCCTCAGCTTCAATACGTTTTGCAACCTGCTCAATCAGCTCATTGGTATTGGGATGCAGCTCACCCGTCAGCTTATGGACAAACAGCGCAATCGGTACACCCCAGGTACGCTGCCGGGAGATACACCAGTCCGGCCGTCCCTCAACCATCCCCTCAATCCGGGCACGCCCCCAATCCGGAGTAAACACCACCTTGTCGATCTCTTTCAGTGCGGTCTCTCTCAGCCCTTTCTGCTCCATGCTGATAAACCACTGCGGTGTTGCACGGAAAATGATAGGCGTCTTGTGCCGCCAGCAGTGCGGATAACTGTGTGCCAACCGGGTTTCCTGTACCAAGGCACCCCGGGTCTTCAGCACCTCGATAACCTTTTCATTGGCTGTAAAGACATGCTCACCAGCAAACAGCTCAGTTCCTTCCAGAAAACGACCATCGCCGCCCACAGGATTATGCACTTCCAGGCCATACCGTTGACCGACGATATAGTCATCAAGACCATGCCCGGGGGCGGTATGTACTGCACCGGTACCGGCATCCAGGGTCACATGCTCGCCGAGGATGACAGGCACTTCACGATCATAAAAACAGTGCTTCAACTTCAAGCCTTCAAAGGCATCACCTCGACCATAGGCAATCACTTTGTAGTCATCGATACCCCAGCGCAGCATGGTATCTTTCAGCATCCCTTCCGCAACAACCAACCGCTCATGCCCATGCGCCCCTTCGGCCTGCACCACGGCATAATCCAGACCAGGATTCAGCGCCACCGCTTGGTTGGCTGGCAGGGTCCAGGGCGTAGTGGTCCAGATCACAATAGAGAGCGGCCCCTCGCCATGTCCACCCGGCACTGAATGACAGCCGGCCATCAGGGCCTCGGAATCCAGCACTTCAAAGCGCACATCTATAGCGAAGGACTCTTTATCTTTGTACTCAACCTCCGCCTCAGCCAATGCCGAGCGGCAGTCCGTACACCAGTGCACCGGCTTGGAGCCTTTGTGCACATGGCCATTTTCCACGATACGACCCAAGGCACGGACAATATCTGCCTCAGTACCATAGGCCATCGTCAGATAAGGGGCTTCCCAATCACCCACCACACCGAGCCGCTTGAAATCAACCCGCTGCTTATCTACCTGCTTGGTCGCATACTCACGACAGGCCACGCGAAACTCAGCCGCCGTCACCTTACCGCCAGGTTTTCCAACCTTCTTTTCAACCATCAACTCGATCGGCAGACCATGGCAATCCCAACCTGGCACATAGGGCGCGTCGAAACCATCCAGAGAATGGCTCTTCACAATAATATCCTTCAGCACCTTATTCACTGCATGACCAATATGGATCTCTCCATTGGCGTAGGGAGGACCATCATGCAGCACGAACTTAGGCCGACCGGCAAACGCCTCGCGGATCTTGTGGTAGAGCCCGATACCTTCCCAACGCTTGAGCATTTCCGGCTCACGGTTGGCCAGGTTGGCCTTCATAGGAAAACCCGTTTTAGGGAGATTTAAGGTACTTTTATAATCAGTCACGCTTAGCTGCCTTTTCGCATCCGGCGACCGGTATGCGATCTATCTAGTCAATATCCAGATAATCATGGTCTGACCCGTAAGAATATAGAACCGGGCTTACCGACTACCAACTTAATCTGTCTTATACAAATGAAACACTATCGAAATAGGCCCTGGCTGCGGCTGCATCATGCTCAATTTGTTGACGCAGCGCCTCAAACGACTCAAATCGCAACTCATCACGTAGCCGCTTGCAGAACTGCACCTGCACATGCTCCCCGTAGATATAGCGGGCGAAGTCAAAAAGATGGACTTCCAGCAGATAACGGGAATCACCCTCAACGGTTGGGCGGTTGCCGATATTGGCCACACCAGGAAGTACACCCTCGACCAACCCATGCATCGTAACCGCAAACACCCCATGTACGGGACTCACCTTGCGGTGCAGATCAATGTTCGCCGTTGGAAATCCGATCGTCCTGCCGCGGGCATCGCCATGCGCTATCCGACCACAAATCTGATAAGGACGCCCCAGATTCCGCTCAGCCAATGCCAGATCACCCTTCGACAGCGCCTCCCGAATACGGGTACTACTGATCCTCGCCTCACCATCCATGAAGGTGTTCATGTTGGCTACTTCAAAGCCGTGCGCTTGACCCACTTCCCGCAGAAGATCGATTCCGCCCTCACGCCCCCGGCCAAAGCGGAAATCATCTCCAACAAAGAGATAGCGTACATCCAAACCCAAGACCAGCAGCTCCTGGACAAAATCCGCCGCAGACATCGCGGCCAGCTTCGGCCCAAACTCCAATAACACAACCCGGTCTATCCCGGCATCTTTCAGTGCCTGGAGTTTCTCCCGCATACGAGTCAATCGTGCGGGCGCCGCATCCGGCGCAAAATACTCCATCGGCTGGGGCTCAAAGGTAATTACCGTGCTGGGCAACCCAAAGGCTTCAGCCTGCGCATGCAGGTGTTTGAATACAGCCTGATGACCAAGATGCACACCATCAAAATTCCCGATGGTCGCTACGCAACCCCGGTGTTGAGAACGCACATTATGAAGACCGCGGATAACCTGCATCGTAGCCTGATCAATAGGATCCAAAACGCTGCATTATAGGGAATGTTTCAGCACAAGTCCCCGTTTCTCAGCCAAATCCCGCCCGATTAATCTATTTCCCCTGCGTATCGCCTCAAGAAGCGTGATTTCTGAAATGCCTAGGACGAATACCAAGCATAGCGAGCATGGCAAAATAGCTGCAGGCCCCCAGTACAATCCAGAGCAACAGACGCCACACCTTATCCATCACAGGGACTCCAATCCATGATTGAAGATCGCCCACTCCCCAATAGAGCACGGCACCCATCACCACTGAAGCCAGCACACCCCGTGCAATCAACAGAGGCCAACCCGCCGCAGGACGGTAGACCGCTTCTTTTCGTAGCCCGCGATACAGGAGAAAGGCATTCAGGGTAGCAGACAGGGACGTGGCCAACGCAAGCCCGGCATGAGCCAGTGGAAAAACCAGAATGATATTCATCACCATGTTGGCAAACATGGCAATTACCGCAATCCGCACCGGTGTCTTTGTATCCTGCCGTGAGTAATACCCAGGCGCCAGGATCTTGATGAGAATAAATGACATCAGCCCGACAGAATAGGCCATCAGGCTCTGACGGGACATCGCTACGTCCGTCGCATCAAACAGCGCTGACTGAAACAGGGTGGCAATCATCGGTCCAGCAAGCACAAATAGCGCCACCGCTGACGGTAAACCCAGTAACAACCCCCAGCGCAGCGCCCAGTCAATGACATTGGAGAAACCCTCTGGTGACTCAGTGGCATGCCTCTTTGACAGATTAGGCAAAATTACCGTCGCCAGCCCAACACCCAAAATACCGAGCGGAAACTCCATCAGTCGATCAGAGTAATAGAGCCAGGAGATACTCCCGGAAACAAGAAACGAAGCGATCAGGGTGTCCAGCAGAAGGTTGAGCTGGGTAACCGAAACACCAAACAGCGCGGGCAACATCAACTTGCCTATTCGCCGCACCCCTTCATCTTTTGGAGCAAACACAAAACGGGGCAGTAGTTTTATCTGCCGCAGAAACGGAACCTGAAACATCAGCTGCAAGATTCCTGCTGCAAAGACCCCCCAAGCCAGCGCCATGATCGGGCGATCCATCTGCGGTGCCAACCAGATGGCACTGCTGATCAGCGACACATTAAGCAGGACTGGGGTAAAGGCAGGCACCCCAAACCGACCATGAGCATTGAGAATGCCACCAGCAAAGGCTGTGAGCGAAATAAACAACAGATAAGGGAAGGTCAATCGCAGCATATCGGCCGCAAGATCCAGCTTACCTTCAGAACCGACAAAACCCGGCGCAAAAATCATCGCCAGGACCGGCGCACCCAGCACACCAGCCAGCGTTACTGCCAGTAATATCGCACCCAGGGTACCCGCGACATGATCGACAAATCGTTTCAACTCATCAAAACTGCGTCGCTCTTTGTACTCAGTGAGCACCGGGACAAAGGCCACGGCAAAAGCACCCTCTGCAAACAGGCGACGCAGGAAATTGGGTATCTTAAACGCAACAAAAAAAGCATCTGTTCCTGCATTGGCACCAAACAGATGTGCCACCACCAGGTCGCGGACGAACCCGAGGATCCTGGACAACAGCGTATTGGAACCCACCTTGGCAAGCGATCTGAACATGCTATTCCGTTGTTATCTATATTGATTGACCGCCATCTATATGGCGAAAGGGCGAATTATAGGCTGTTTGTGTCGTTTTTAAGAGCATTCGGCTACAATTCACACACCCAGACCGACAACCGCCCTAAACAGCCAAAAACAGCCAAAAACAGCGCAATTAGCTGTTGACAAAGCCAATCCCAAGTATCAGAATACCGCGCTCTTTATTGAGATAACTCAGTTTACTAATTTTTTGGAGACAAACCTTGGCCAATTCACCACAAGCCAGCAAACGTGCGCGTCAGGCCGAACAGCATCGCCAGAACAATGCGTCACGTCGCAGCAATATGCGCACCTACCTTAAGATCGTAGTGAATGCAGTGGCGGCCGGCGACAAGGAAAAGGCTACCGAAGCTTATAAACAGGCGGTACCGGTACTCGACCGTGCGGCAAACACGGGCCTTATCCACAAGAATAAGGCTGCCCGTCATAAAAGCCGCCTGAATGCGCAGATCAAAACGCTGTAAACAGTAGCAACTGCGCTTCTTAAAAACCGGCCAAAAGCCGGTTTTTTTATGCCCGTAGAAAAAAACCCTCGCACCAACCAAGGCTACAACGGCATTTAGCTTGCGCTATACTCTGAACCTCGTATCGCCTCAGTGGACAACCATGAGTAGCCGCAGTATGCCTGAAGCCACCACCCCAGCAAAATCCCGCTATCGCGGACTCAAGATCATCGCAACACTTTTAGTGATATTCAGTGTCACAACGATCAGCCTGCTTCCACAGGCAATAGGCTATGGTTTAAAAAAATGGATTACTGCCCAAGGTGGTGAAAAAATAGCCGTCAGCAATGTCGACTTCAACCCATTCACCGCTGAACTGCGTATCGAAAATCTCACTATCGCACGGAATTCCAAAGAACAACTCACACTCCCGACACTGGAGTTGCAGCTTGACTGGCTGCCGTTATGGAAGAAACAGATCGTCATCACCGGACTTCAACTCTCAGGTGTCGGATTGCAGCTACATCATAACGAAGAGGGCAAGCGGCTTACTGTTGGCGGGATGAAATTTGACCTTTCACCCACCGAGGCGCAACAAGACGAGGCCCCGTGGAAGTTAAGAGTTGATCAGGTGAAACTGACAAACAGCAAGCTGATCTACAACGGACCGCTACTGACATCCTCAGCGACACTAAATCAACTGACCCTGAGCGGACTGGACACAGCCAAAACTGAAAAAACAGTCAAGCTGCTCTTTGACGGCGTCATTGATAACGCCAGCGTGAGCCTGAAAGGGGAGGCAACACCCTTTTCAGCATCGCCCACTTTCAATGGAGAGGTCAGTATTAAAGACCTCTCAATCGCAGCCTACTCTGCGCTGCTCAGACCAGAAATCAAACAGCTCAAGGGCAAGCTAACCAGTTCAGGCACAATTTCACTAAAACAACCGCCCAACAAGCGTATCGAAACCGCATTCAGCGGCTCTTTCAGACTGAATGATTTTCATGCGGACACATCCAGCCAGCAGCTGACCGGCAATGAACTGATGTGGAATGGCAAGCTTCAAACCAGCCCAAACGAATACGCGCTGGATGGCAAGTTACACACCAAAAATATAGCTTACCAGGATGAACAGAAGCTGACTTACCGACACAACCAAGCAGACTGGTCGGGCAAGCTTTTGATGAATCTTAAGCCAGAGCAAAAAGCGATCAAGGGCAACGGCAGACTGACCCTGAAGCAACCCGATATACAGAACCCCGGCCGCCATATCAAAGCCGTGCAGGCCGAGCTAACAGCCACACAAGCCTCCCTCACCCTAGCCAACGATGAACGAGCGGCAATGTTCATGGCCAAACTAAAACTCGACGGCACCACGCTCAGCTCCCCGGAGAATGAACTACTCAGTGAGGCCGTGACGTGGGACGGAACCACTGAGCTGAAGCAGACAGCGGCCGGCACGCTTATTTCAGCTGACGGCACACTCGATGGAGATGAACTTAAGATCACCGGGAGCAAAACCAATATTGCCATCGGATACTCAACAGTAAAATGGCTCGGCCTGATTGGGATTGAGCAAACAGCCGAACAACTCACCATTAAACCGATGGGTGAACTGCTTGTCGAAGGACTCAAAGCCGATGATCTGGCCAACAACCTGGGGCTGTTTGACATTAAGTCGCTACAACTGGAACAAATCAATCACAGTAAAGCGGGCCTCATCTCAGCCGTTAAGATTCTGGCAAGCAAAATCACGATTGGAAAATCGCTGACAAATAGCGATCACTCACCCCAGTTGGCTGTTGAAGCTGTCAGGCTCAATCAGCCAAGTTTTTCACCTGATACCGGTCTGTCTATTGAAAAAATTGAGGCTACTGATCTGAAACAACAACTAACCAGAGCAGCAGATAAAGGCTGGAATTACGATCAACTGACCCACGCCATCAAGCGTATATCGACATCAGAGAAAGAACCAACTGACCAGTCAGGCGAACCCCTGCCCATCCAGATTGGCCGGATCACGCTGCTAGGTGACAATGAAATAGCTTTCCTTGACCAAACCACCGAACCGGCCTTCCAGACACAACTAAAGCCCAGCACACTCACAATAACGGACATCAGCAATCACACCCCCAAAAAACTCGCCCTATTTGAACTGAAGGGACTGATCGGCGAGAGCTCAACCATAGACATCACCGGCTCCATTAAACCTTTTGCAGCAAAGACCACCTTTGATCTAAAGGGCCGAATTGAGGGACTGGAATTACCCCGACTGTCACCTTACACCGCCCCCTTGATGGGTTACAAACTACAGAGCGGAAAGGCCAACAGCGACATCCAACTCAGCGCCAAGGCGGGAAAACTGGAGGGTGGCAGTGATCTGATTATCAATCAGCTTGAGGTCGAACCTCTCGGCACCGAAAAGATGGCCGCACTGCAGACCCAACTCAGCATACCGCTGGAGACGGCTCTTGGAATGCTGAAAGACAAAAACAACCAGATCAAACTTAATCTGCCGATCAGTGGCGACATAGAAAACATCACCGTTGACCCCAGTGACGCCATCAATCAGGCAATCGGTCGGGCCATGAAAAAAGGCGCCAAGACCTATTTGGCCACAGCCCTGTTCCCCTTCGGCACTCTCCTGACACTGGTTGAACTGGCGGGAGACGCCGCAGCTAAAGTTCAACTTGATCCAATTGCATTTAAACCTGGTTCCAACCTGATACAGAGCGAACAAGAGCCTTATCTGGAAAAAGTCGCCCAGCTACTCAATGATCGACCAGAGATACATATAAGGCTCTGCGGTGTCACTGTAGACGCTGATCGCTTGGCGCTAACGGAACAAGAGGAACAACAACGTCAGGCACCGGCACAAGAGAAAAAGGATTCAGACATAGTGAAAAAAGGAGAAGTGGCTACACCACTACCGCCTGTCAGCATCAGTGATGAGCAGCTCAACAGACTGGCAACCGAACGTGCGGTTGCGATTGAAAGGCACCTCTCTGAAAAGCATAAAATCAAGGGAGATCGACTGATCAGTTGCCTGCCAAGAATAGAGACCGATAAACAGAAGTCACAACCGAGGACAGACCTGCTGATCTAGCCAGCAGAAATAATCCGTTCAGACCAGTACCAGATTATCACGATGAATCAACTCTTCCTCATCCACATAGCCCAGAATTTCCTGGATACGGCTTGAGGCACAACCCTTAATCTGATCACTTTCAGAAGCGTTATAATTGACCAGACCGCGGGCTATTTCACGACCCTGCTCATCGACACAAGTGACCATCTCGCCACGGGAGAACTCGCCCACCACCTGTTTAACACCGACCGCCAGCAGACTACGCCCGGACTCTTTAAGCACACGCACAGCCCCGGCATCCACTACCAGCTTGCCACGTACCTGTAGATGCCCTGCCAGCCAACGCTTGCGCGCCGCTTCAGCCTCCTGGACCGGCAGTAACAGCGTACCCAAGGCTTCACCCGCTGCAATACGGGTCAACACCTGATCACCTACACCCGGGGCAATAATGGTCGCCGCACCTGACCGGGCGGCCAGTCGCGCCGCCCGTACCTTGGTGACCATCCCCCCCTGCCCCAGCAAACCACCACTACCGCCCGCAACCTTGTCCAGCATCGGATCATCAACCCGACTCTCCCGGATCAACACGGCATCACTGTTCTTGCGGGGGTCGCTGTCATAGAGACCAGCTTGATCAGTCAGCAGGACCAGCAGATCCGCCTCGACTAAGTTGGCCACTAACGCAGCAAGGGTATCGTTGTCACCAAATCGAAGCTCTTGGTTGGCGACAGTATCATTCTCATTTACTACTGGCACAACACCGAGCGACAGCAAGGTCCTTAGGGTACTTCTGGCATTGAGATAACGCCGCCGATTGGTCAGATCATCATGGGTCAATAACACTTGCGCCGTATGCAGATTGTGTTTCTGAAAACAGGTTTCATAAGCGCGAACCAACCCCATCTGCCCGATGGCCGCTGCCGCCTGTAGTTCATGAAGGGTTGTTGGGCGGGTCGTCCAGCCCATGCGACTCATGCCTTCGGCCACCGCGCCAGAAGAGACCAGGATCAGCTCATTGCCAGCCAGCACCCAACCAGCCATCTGCTCAACCCAGGAGGAGAGTGCCTCCCTGGCCAATCCCTTGCCATCATCGGTCAGTAGGGCGCTTCCGATCTTGACGACCCAGCGACGGGATGAGGTGAACTTTTCACGAGACATGTTCATAATTACTGCATCTCACAGACAATATTCGTTCTAGCCTTGAAGCGGGTCCCAGGGCGTATCATCCTCTTCCTCAACAATCGGCTTGGGTGCATCCTGCTCACGCAGCACCTTCAAATGGGTCATCAGGGCCTGCATCAATTCTCGCGTTCCTTCACCTGTCGCTGCGGAGATCGAAAACACCGGGCCTTGCCAATCAAGCTCTTTCAGTATCTCTTCGCGTTTCTCATCAAACTCTTCATCCAGCAACAGATCCTTTTTATTCAGCACCAGCCAGCGTTCACGGTGATAAAGATCATCACTGTACTTCTGCAATTCGGAAACAATCAGGCGTGCCTCGACAGCGGGAGAGACAGACTCATCAACCGGCGCAATATCCACCAGATGCAACAACAAGCGGGTACGACTCAGATGCTTTAAAAAGCGCAGCCCCAGACCCGCACCTTCGGCCGCGCCCTCAATGACCCCGGGTATATCGGCGATTACGAAACTGTTACCCGTCCCCATGCTAACCACACCTAAATTAGGATGTAACGTTGTGAAGGGGTAGTCTGCCACCTTGGGTGTGGCACTGGAGACTTTGGTTATCAGGCTGGATTTACCGGCATTAGGCATACCCAGCAGACCCACATCAGCCAAAAGAATCAATTCCAGCAGGATATCCCGCTCTTCCCCCATTGATCCGGGGGTAAACTGCCGTGGCGCACGATTGGTGCTAGTCTTGAAGCGCGCATTACCAATGCCGTGAAAACCACCCTTAGCAACCAGAAGTTGTTGACCATCCGTCAGCAGCTCGCCGATCAACTCATCCGCTTCCGTATCGGTGACACGCGTTCCGACTGGCACCTTCACATAGAGGTCTTCAGCACTACGACCTGTACAGTTCCGTCCCATACCCTGCTGCCCACTATGGGCGCGGTGACGGCGTTGATGTCGAAAATCAACCAGCGTGTTTAATCCAGAATCTGCCACCAGAAAAACACTGCCACCATCACCTCCGTCACCGCCATCAGGACCACCACGGGGGATATATTTTTCGCGGCGAAAACTGACGGCGCCATTTCCGCCCTTGCCTGCTTCTACACGAATGGTTGCTTCATCAACAAATTTCATTGGTCTATCCGGTTATGGAAAACTCAATCGCTATAACGTAAAAAGCCCCGTCAAAAGACGAGGCCTTTTAAAACTTTCAACTGATGACGCGGTCAGGCCGGAACCACGCTCACAAAGCGACGATTTTTCGGGCCTTTAACTTCAAACTTTACAATGCCATCAACCTTGGCAAACAAGGTGTGATCTTTGCCACAACCGACGTTAACGCCATTATGAACAGCAGTGCCACGCTGACGGATAATGATGCCGCCGGCATTAATGGTCTGTCCGCCGTAAACTTTTACGCCAAGACGTTTTGATTCCGAATCGCGGCCGTTACGTGTACTACCGCCTGCTTTCTTATGTGCCATTGCCTTACCCTATCCTTCAGTCTGCGCTGATACCGGTAATTTCGATCTCAGTATACCATTGACGATGTCCCTGGCGCTTCATGTGGTGCTTACGACGCTTGAATTTCAGGATCGTCACTTTTTTAGCCCGGCCATGCGACTTGACGGTAGCTGTTACCTTGCCACCAGCCACATACGGGGTACCAATTTTGATGTCTTCGCCGTTGGCGACCATCAGGACTTTATCAAGATCGAGTGAAGCACCCTCTTCGGCGCCTAGCTTCTCAACTTTAACTGTATCGCCCTCGGAAACCCGGTACTGCTTACCCCCGGTCTGAATTACGGCATACATACCAAAATCTCCGCAAAAAATCTGCTAATCCGGCGCAAAGACAACCAACGCGCCAATGAAAGAGGCGGAATTCTACCCGTGACTGGCAGGCAGGTCAATCACCATTACGAAATATCCGCAAAAATTAGAGAATCTAGCCCAAGATGCCAATAGGGGAGAATAGGCGCACGCTTGACAGTATGGAGACACCCTCCTAGCATGCTCCACTCCTAATATACCCTAAAACCATAGCAGTTAAAGACTAAACCATGGAAATGAGCACAATCCGCGAACTGGTTGCGGAAGACATGCAGGCGGTAGACGCCCTGATTCTGCAGCGACTCCAGTCGGATGTGGTACTGATTAACCAAGTAGGCCACTACATCGTCAATAGCGGTGGCAAGCGCCTTCGACCCATGATTGTGCTTCTGGCTGCCCGTGCGGTCAATTATCAGGGAAAAAACCATATTGATCTTGCCGCGGTCATTGAGTTCATCCACACCGCCACACTGCTGCACGATGATGTGGTGGATGAATCAGACATGCGCCGCAACAGAGATACCGCCAACGCCGTCTGGGGCAATGCCGCCAGCGTACTGGTGGGCGACTTCCTCTACTCACGCTCATTTGAAATGATGGTTGAAATGAACAGCATGCGCGTGATGGAGGTCCTCTCCCACGCCACCAATCGTATTGCCGAGGGCGAAGTCTTGCAGCTATTAAACTGCAACGACCCTGACACTACCGAAGAGAAATACCGCGAAGTGATTCTGCGAAAAACAGCCACACTGTTCGAGGCCGGTTCACTCCTCGGTGCTGTTCTCGGAAAGGCAACCCCCGAGCAGGAACAGGCCCTGGCTGATTACGGCCTGCACTTGGGTATCGCATTCCAGATTATTGACGACGCCCTGGATTACAGCACATCCAGCGAAGAGATCGGCAAGAATATTGGTGATGATCTCGAAGAGGGCAAACCCACGCTGCCGATTCTGCGGGCCATGCAGGTAGGCACCCCGGAGCAGCGCCAAGCACTGCGTGAAGTGATCGAGAAAGGGGGTCGTGAACACATCAATGTCGTCATGGCCGCCATTGAATCGACCGATGCGATCGAGTACACTGCGCGCCTTGCAGAAGAGGAAGCCGAGAAGGCCAAAACAGCGCTCCTGACGCTGCCTTCATCACCCTTCCGCGACGCATTAACTGCCCTGGCAGACTTCTCAGTCAGACGCAGAAGTTAGACCAATATCGGGGTGTAGCTCAGCCTGGTAGAGCACTGCCTTCGGGAGGCAGGGGCCGGAGGTTCGAATCCTCTCACCCCGACCAGTTGAACTTATGTTCAGACTATAAAGTTGTTTGGAATTGCAAGAAAATACAGTTTTTAACAACATACCCGACTCACCAAGTACTTACTTAATCACCACACAGCCTGGCAACGTTTCCGACTGTTTTCAGCCGACCAGCACCTCATCAAAAAAAGTCCGAACGGGCCCAATTACCGGCGAATCATCATGCAGCAGCATGGTGAAATGATTTACGCCGGGAAGATCCAATCTTCGCCCTTTTGGTATCCACTTTACGATCGCATCCGTCTCCACCTCGGTAAAGATATGTCCCTTATCTTTCGCTAGTAAGCCTTCTCCCGCACGGACAAACAGCGCTGGACAGGCCATTGCCGGGAAGTGCAGACACATACTGTAGAGAAAATGCAGATCCAGATCTTTGTGTAAGCCTTGAGCTGAGGCCTTTGGTTGAACCGCGCCATGCTCAAGCAGTGAGACATCCTCCCGCAGATAGGTCTCCAGCATCTCTCCCCAGTGGCCATTATAAAAAGGCATGGCACGCATCGCATCCAGATAGACCGCCATTGAGGGATAGGGTGACTCCAGATGATTCAGGGTAGGTCGTATCGCCTCGAGCACCCGTTCAGTAGGGTCGGCGCCTCCCTCCAACAGAACAATGGCCTCCACCAGTGAAGGGCGGATTGAGGCGAGATAGGTACCGACGGTGGCACCAAAGGAGTGGCCCACAATGGAAAAGGTCTCAATACCCAACTGCTGGGCTAATGCCAGGATATCACTGACGTGGTAGGCAAAGCCGTAGCCCTCCTCCGGTCTGTCGCTGTCACCACGACCACGAAGATCCAGTGCAATCACGCGATAGGCGGGAGAGAGCGCCACGCCAAGGCGATCAAAACTCCCTTTATGGGCCGCAAAGCTGGGCAGACAGATGACGGTTTTCCCCTCGCCCGCCCACTCCCGATAACTGAGTGTGATCCCATTGACTCGAACAGTTGAGGTTTTAGCCATTAGCTTCTCACACCACCTACCAGTATTTTTCCATATGCAGATTGCCTGGTTCACGAGGGCGTTTCTGCTGGTAGCCCCGCGCCTCTAGTCTTAGTGTGGCATCTTCAATCATGGCTGGATTGCCACATAACAACACATGGCTAGGCCCGGGCTCGAGTGCAAAGCCACACAACTCTTCAAGGGCGGGGTCATCCAGGAAGGGCGGTAACCGCCCCGTGAATCCCTGCCAGTCCTGATCAATCTGCGGTCGGGATATGGTGGGAATATAGCGGAAGTGGTCATTATATTGAGCCAGGGATTCAAGCTCCCGACGATAGCCCAGATCCCAGGAAAAGCTGGCACCGTGAAGCACGGCAATCCGTCGATCACGATTCGCCAGTACTTCACTACGCAGCATGCTGACATAGGGGGCCAGCCCGGTTCCCGTACCGACTAACAGGACGTCACTCGTTTCAGGCACTTTATCCAGGGTAAAGATCCCTTTGGATTTCTCTGTCACATGAAGCCGATCACCCTCCTTCAAGGCGAACAGACGGGGGGTCAGCGCGCCCGAGGAGACAATCGAGACATAGAACTCCAGATAGTCCTGCTGGGAGCTACCGGATGCGATGGAGTAGGCGCGCCTGATCATCGGGTCACCACTCGGTTCATCCACCTCGTCTTCAGGTGGCGCTTCCGGAATACGCGGCTCATCCCGGAGCAGTCCCAGCATGGTGTACTGTCCGGCCTTAAACTTGAAGCCAGGATTATCCAGGCGTACTTGAAGAATGCGGATCTCTCCGGTCACTTCCACGCATTGGGTCACCGTGGCGTTATAACTGAATTTGCTTGTGCTCATAATTTGTGAATATACGTTTGACAAAAACTGACGCCCTTAGACCGTTATAATCGCAGGACATATTAGTTTCATTTGATACTTTATTGTCGCTCATGTCAAATAGTCAAACCCATAACACTCACCAGACAACGCCATTGTGGCCACCCGGCAGATTATCCAAAATAATCAATCTGGCTGCTCTACTTTAGAAATGAATAACTTCACCCAGGGAGGGAATCGTCGCATCCCAGTTATACTCATCCACAAAACACTTTTGCAGGGCTAACATACTGTCACTCTCTCCATGCACCAGATAGAGCCTGGGCATAGCCTCACGCATGTGTCCCGCCCACTCCAACAATTGACTCTGACCGGCATGAGCAGAGAAACCACCCAAGGTGTGAATCTGTGCTTTTACTGCAATCTCACTACCCAGAATCTTTACCTTCTTTACACCATCCACCAACAGGCGCCCCAATGTACCCCGCGCCTGAAAACCGGAAATAATCAGATGGGTGTTCTTACGCCACAGATTGTATTTCAAGTGATGACGAATGCGCCCACCATGACACATACCACTTCCCGCAATAATGATCGCCCCACCACTGATCTTGTTCAGCGCCATAGACTCCTCGACACTCTGGGTAAAACGAAGAATAGGCAACCACTGCTCCCAATCATGTGTCATCAATTTACGGAACTCTGGATCATCATTATTGAATAGCTTGGTATGATTCTCGTAGATCTCGCTGATACTGGTTGCCATTGGGCTATCGACATAAATGTTCTGCTGCTGCAGCTGTCCCGACTGATAGAGTTGTCCAAGGTGGTAGATCAGATCCTGGGTACGACCGACTGCAAAGGAGGGAATCAACACGTTGCCACCGCTCTTGGCAGCGGCATTCAGCGCTGACTTAAACTCATCCATAGTGGCTTCTAATGACTTGTGATTCCGGTCACCGTATGTAGATTCAAGCAGTAACAGATCAGCCTCCGTTATGATCGCAGGATCGCGCATCAGTGGCGCATTGCTATTGCCTAAATCCCCTGAGAAGACCAATTTTTTAGTGACGCCTTTATCTTCAATCCACATCTCTACGATAGCCGACCCCAAAATATGCCCCGCATCGCGGAAGCAGAGTTTGATACCGGGCAATATCTCCGTCACCTCTCCGTAAGTGCATCCCTCACAGAGAGTCAACTCCCGCTCCACATCATCAATATTATAGAGCGGCTCAATCGGTCGCTTACCAGCCCGCGCCCGACGCTTATTCTCCCATTCGGTATCCTTCTCCTGCAGAAAAGCGGCATCTTTATGCATAATCGGCAACAGTGCCTCGGTCTGCAAGGTCATATAGATCGGACCGCTATAGCCACGCTTCACCAGTAACGGCAGCATACCTGAATGATCTATGTGAGCATGGGAAATCACTACTGCATCAAGTGATGTAATATCAAAAGGCAATGGGTCTTCCTGCTCATTTTTTTCTCCCTTCTTCTTATCTCGCTTCTCCCCCTGAAGCATGCCGCACTCCAGCAACACCTGCTGCTTCTCGGTTTGAATCAGATAACAAGAACCGGTCACTCGTTGGGCCGCACCCAAAAATGATAATGTACTCACCTAAGCCGCTCCTTAAATGTAAAGAACTTACAACCAACACCCCATATTCATCATAACCTGATCAAGGTTAAACGATAGCTATCCAGATGACTCTATTGACGTCAATCAACACACTTAAGCCATAGATGTAACATTATTACCCTAGACTTGTCACAGACTACCGTGATCACAACAACCATAAGATTTCAGGATCGAACATGACAACCCCCAAAAAACAGCCACTACCTGCTAACTGGCATGCAAGCGAACCTGCACAAGTGGCCGCATTATTGGAGACACCTCTAGAAGGACTCACTGAAGAGACCGCTCATGAGCGACTGGAAACGTATGGGCCAAACCGGCTCAATCCACCCGCCGGCAGAAATGCCTTTCAACGTTTTTTGGAGCAGTTTAAAAATGTACTGATCTACGTGCTGCTGCTGGCTGGTGTCATCACGGCGGCCATGGGGCACTGGATTGATTCGGGCGTCATCTTCAGCGTGGTCATCATCAATGCCATCATTGGCTTCATACAAGAAGGCAAGGCTGAACGCGCTCTCGAAGCCGTTAAAAACATGCTATCCCCACAAGCGATGGTGATCAGGAAAGGTAAACGCTACACCCTTCCTGCTGAAGAGATTGTGCCCGGCGATCTGGTGTTTGTTCAGTCAGGTGACAAAGTCCCTGCTGATCTGCGACTCTTAAAAATCAGAAACCTGCGAATCGACGAAGCCATGCTGACAGGCGAATCACTACCAGCCGAAAAAACGATCGATGCGGTCGCGGCAGAGTCCTCTCTGGGTGATCGAAGCTGCATGGCCTACTCCGGCACTCTGGTTACATTTGGGCAAGCTACCGGCATCGTGGTCGCCACAGGCGACCAGAGTGAGATTGGTCGAATCAGCGCCCTGCTCGCCGAGGTCAAGGTGCTTAGTACGCCCTTGACACGCCAGATGGCCAAATTTGCCAGCCAACTCTCCATCGCCATACTGACCATTGCCCTGCTCGCCGCGCTGTTTGGAATCCTGGTTCACAATAACAGCCTGGAAGAGATGTTTCTCGCTGCCGTTGGCCTGGCCGTGGCAGCCATCCCTGAAGGGTTGCCCGCCATCATCACCATCACCCTGGCCATTGGCGTACAGCGTATGGCCAGCCGGAATGCCATCATACGGCGTCTGCCTGCCGTAGAAACACTTGGCTCAGTGGATGTTATCTGCTCAGACAAGACCGGCACCCTGACACGAAATGAGATGATGGTGCAATCACTGGTCTTCGCCGAAGGTAGCTTCCATGTAGAAGGGAACGGCTATGACCCACACGGAGAATTCCTTGATGGCCAGAAAAATAACTGCGAACCCAACCATCCTTTGCTTAAGGCATCCTGTCGTGCTGCCATGCTCTGTAACGATGCCGCACTGACGGAAAAAGAGGGTGCCTGGAAACTTCACGGCGACCCCATGGAAGGCGCACTGGTGGTACTCGGCATGAAAGCCGGTTTTGACCAAGGTCTGCTCGCGGAACAGATGCCCCGCACCGATGTTATTCCCTTTGAATCAGAACATCGCTTTATGGCCACCCTTCACCATGACCATGAGGGAAAAGGCGTCATTTATATCAAGGGCGCAGGCGAGGCGATACTGCCTCGTTGCAGCACCCACTATACCGTGAACGGACCACAGCCTATTGATCCGTCATTCTGGTCCGAGCAGACCGAAACCATCGCTGCACGGGGCGAACGCACACTGGCTATCGCCATGCGCTCACCCGATGCTGAGCAACGCGTGCTTAACTTTAGCGATGTCGAAAATGGACTGATCCTTCTGGGCCTGGTCGGTATTGTCGATCCCCCGCGCCAAGAAGCCATCGAAGCGATCAGCCGCTGTTACTCGGCTGGCATTCAAGTGAAGATGATCACCGGCGATCACGCGACAACGGCACGCGCCATTGCCAAGAATATGGGTATTAAAGAGTCTGACCGTGCGCTCACTGGTGTTGAGTTGGATGCCATGGATGACGACACCCTGAAACAGAAGGTGATACAGAACAATATTTTTGCTCGAACCAGTCCCGAACAGAAACTTCGCCTGGTGAAAGCGCTACAAGCACACAACTGGGTAGCCGCCATGACCGGCGATGGTGTTAACGACGCCCCCGCACTCAAGCGGGCCGATATCGGCGTTGCCATGGGGATTAAAGGGAGTGAAACAGCCAAAGAGTCGGCCGAAATGGTTCTGGCGGATGACAACTTCGCTTCTATTGTTAAGGCCATTGAGGAGGGGCGAACGGTCTATGACAACATCAAAAAGTCGATCCTGTTCATTCTGCCAACCAATGGCGGAGAGGCCCTCACCATCCTGGCGGCTATTGCCTTCGGTCGATTATTGCCCGTCACTGCGGCTCAGATCCTCTGGGTCAATATGATCACCGCTGTCACATTGGCCCTCGCACTGGCCTTTGAACCGGCTGAATCACGCATCATGCAGCGGCCGCCTCGCAATACCCGGGACGCGCTGTTATCACCCTTTATGATCTGGCGTATCGTCTTTGTTTCATTTCTGATGGTGGCCGCCACCTTCGGACTGTTTTTGTGGGAACGGCAGGGTGGCGCCAGTATCGAATTAGCCCGCACGGTGGCGGTAAACACCTTGGTGGTAGCCGAGATCTTCTATCTGTTCAACACCCGCTACATTACCGCCCCTGCTATCAGCAAGCAGGGCCTGCTCGGTAGTCGATACGTCCTGATCGCGATTCTGACCGTGGTAATCTTTCAATTGCTATTCACCTACCTGCCACTGATGCAGTTGTTCTTCAATTCAACGGCACTGCCTGTCGAGGCATGGGGTCGCATTATCCTGGTAGGATTGCTGTTGTTCTCTCTTGTAGAGATCGAAAAATGGGTCGTTCGCCGATTTTTTGAATCAGGGAACAACAACGCCATAACCGAGTAATCTATCTTAACGCCCAGCCCCACCCGCTTGGGGCTGGCACTGTCACAAGCACAGATCAGGAACGTTTCAACGTAAGCAGGTACATGACAAATTCCAGTGGCGGTGCTTTGCGTTTATCGGCTTTACTGACGACTCTTTTGCTCGGTTGATCAGCCGTCGTATTTTCTGTAGGTGTCACGATAATGGCATTACCCCATTGACCAGGCTCTACCTTGAATACCTTTTTGATACTCTTTGGCTCTGCCACATCGGCACGCTGCATCAGGGGATCATTTGTCACCGCACCGCCACACCCCATTAATAACTGTATGGTGAACAAGATTAACAATAACTTAATTTTCATGAGCTTACCCTCAGATCACCAGCTATGCGGCAGGGTAAAAAAACAGCCCCACGACTGTGGGGCCCTAGTGGCACAGACCGCATCCATCGGTCATTCCTTCTGCACAACACCTTGCCCTAAACTGAATTTTCACGATAACCAACTGTAGGCTATCGGATGATTTGTATCGAGAGAGTAGCTCCCGATTGCTATGGTTTCAGCATAGACCTGAGGGATCAGCGTGTCAGCAATCGGTGGATGATCGTTACAATTGTTGACAGTTGTTCCTGCCCCGGGACGGGGCAATTTGAAGGGTGGGGGAATTCGGCCGCTGGTGACGCCAGAGAATCAGGCGACCTGGGTATTTGAAAGCTGCTCCAACCTATAACCGTGCTGATATATAGCCTTCAGCTGCCAACCGTGCTCCGGGGTCAAATGCAGCTTCTGACGCAGTCGACTGACGTGAGTATCCACTGTTCGGGTGGCAATATTGGCCGTAATGCCCCAGATATTTTCCAGCAAATGATCCCGGGAAATAAGCCGACCTACATTGGTGAAAAGCATCACGGCTAGTTGGAACTCACGATCCGTCAACTCAACCGGCACACCATCTACCCGCACTTCACTCTGGCCCACATTAATAGAGAGATCACCAAACTCCAGCACCTCACTCTTGGGATTATCATTACCACTTCTTCGGGCAAGGGCATTGATTCGAGCGAGGGTAACGGCCTTGGATGCCGGCTTTACGATATAGTCGTCAGCCCCCTTTTCCAGGGCATAAACGATGTCCTCCTCGGAATCCCGCGCTGTCATAAATAGCACCGGAATACGCCAATCAATCTGCTTTCGGACCCACTCCAGCACTTCAATACCGGACGAAACTTCCAGCTCCCAGTCGAGGATCAGCAGGTCAAAACTGCTCCGCTTCAGATCCTTCTGAAAACTGGCCGCATCAAGGTGGGGGTGACAACTATGTCCACCCATCTCCAGCCAAAGCTGAATCATTCGGTTCTGATCTTTGTCGTCTTCTAGGACCGCTATACGCACATTCAACCTCTTACCGAGAACTCAATGGCCTCACCTATCTGCCTGAGGCTGCAGGCCAATTTCCGCACAAAGTGTACCACTTAATAACCTGAAGACTAAATCCATCAAGGGCTCACACCGGCTTTTTCCTGAAGCTGTCAAACAGGCCATACTGCCACCGTCGTACAGCCAGCACGACCGTGGTTCCAAAGCGCTCATTAAAAGGCAATTGCGAGTCATCCAAATTAAGCTCATCAAACTCGCGTACCAACTGTTCCAGTTTACGCTGAAACACCGCATTAGAACTGGCAGCCAACATGCCATTGATGACAATTAATCGTTCATGCTCCTTCACAAAACGGGAGCGAAAAAAATCCGCTTCAATTTTTTCCTGATAAAAACGTTGAATTGGACCATCATCCATCCACTTAAAATTAGTCGCCACACGAAGTTTTATTTTATTTTTAGGTAACAACTCAATCAACTTCAGCCGATCCAGCTTTGCCAAGTGCTGGATACAACAAGTGTCTGAAATATGGTAATAATCAATAATCTGCTCATAGGTCCAACGATTCAACACACATACGGCAATCAATAGTAGCTCAACGTCAGCGGCCAGCTCTCGCTCCTGCTCAATGCTGAGGCTTGTAATCGGCGCTTTCACCCCGGATTCCATCAACTTGACCAGATCGGATATCTCCATATCAATTAGCTGACAGATCTGATCAAGCCGCTGCAGAGAAAAACTTTTCTCAGAAAAAAGACGCTTTACGCTCGCCTCTGAGAGCTGCAGGTGCGAAGACACATCGGCATACGTTTTACCATGCGTCTTCAGTGCTTTTTTCAAAGTATCAATCAACTGGCCAGTCTGCGGCATACCACCCTCCTTGAGTATTGAATTTCAATACTATCAGAGTGAAGTATGTCCACAAAGCTCTAGAAACAACCTTTTTATGTATTTTCTATCCCAAAGAAAACCTCTTTCAACATCACACAGTAAAGTGTAGCGGGCTTCGGCATTCAAAAATGTGGGGTAATGCAATAAACGTTATCACGAGAAGTCAGAAGAATAGGGAGAGAAACAGCTTAATCAGATCGATCATTACGGCACGACAAAGCATGGCAGAATCATAGGGGGGCAGGGGATAAAAAGGGCGGCGTCTACACGCCACCCTTTAAATTTTAGCTATCAATAATTGTAGCCTGACTCCTCGTGACTGATGATATCCAGTCCCTGAACTTCCTGCTCTCCACTAACACGAAGCCCGCCAGTCATCATCCCCACCAGCTTCAATATCAGGTAGGTCGCTACGGCAGTAAAGATAATACCTACAGTCACGCCAACAAACTGCACCCACACCTGACCGCCCATGCTCTCGATTCCGTCGGCGAAGCCGTAACCGCTGAACACACCTAGTTCCGTCGATGACAGGACACCCGCCAGCAGGGTACCCATGATGCCGCCGATACCATGTACCGGAAATACATCCAACGAGTCATCGATCTTCAATACCCTCTTAATGTACTGGGTCGCGGTAAAGCAGACACCACCGGCCAACAGGCCGATAATCAATGCACCACCCGGGCCGACAAAACCGGATGCCGGGGTAATGGTACCCAGACCTGCAACCATACCGGTCACCGCACCCAGTGCACTGGGTTTTCCAAAACGCTTCCACTCAATAAACGACCAAGTCAGGGCGCCAGCCGCCGCCGAGATATGAGTCGACAACATCGCCATGGCGGCATCACCGTTGGCCGCCAAGGCACTGCCCCCGTTAAATCCAAACCAGCCCACCCAAAGCATGCCTGCGCCTGTGACGGTCATAGTCATGTTATGGGGTGGCATTGCCGTGGTAGGAAAGCCCTTACGTGGCCCCAACACAACCGCCGCCACCAGCGCCGCCACACCCGCAGTGATATGCACTACCACACCACCGGCAAAGTCATACAGACCCATTTCTGCAAGCCAACCACCACCCCAGACCCAGTGAGTAATGGGTGCATAGACCACCACCAGCCAGATACAGCTAAAGATCAGCATAGCGGAGAACTTCATCCGCTCGGCATAGCCACCGATGATCAGCGCTGGCGTGATCACCGCAAAGGTCATCTGAAACAACATAAAGAGCGACTCAGGAATATCGCCAAAGAGAGTATCTCGGCCGACACCAGCCAGCATCACCCTGCTGAAATCACCAATCCAGGCATTGCCCTCGCCAAAGGCCAGGCTGTAACCAAAGATCAGCCAGATAATAGAAGCGGCGCCAGCAATGGCAAAACACTGCATCAGTACCGAGAGGACGTTCTTGGTTCTGACCAGTCCGCCATAAAACAAAGCCAGCCCAGGCAGTGTCATAAACAACACCAGCGCCGTAGATGTCAGTATCCATGCAGTATTCGCACTGTTTAAAGCCGCCTCCTCGGCCTGCACCAATCCTGGCAACAGTACCAGTAAGGACAATAGAGGTTTTTTCATACATCACTCCCAAACATAAAGAAAAGGCACCGTGGATGAGTGCCTGTGTATCTGACAATTCGCAACTTTTAGCTGTACGGATAATTTCGATTAGTGCAAAGCACAATCCATGCCCGATGGATAACTAATTAATATACAAAAGGTTTTAAAGCAGATGATTGATAACAAGGCAGGGGACGCACTCTTTAGACGCACAATAAGACCAAGATCGCACCTTATTGGTGCATTTATTAAGCGCAAAAAAAACCGCCCAGGGGAGAGGGCGGCGTTAAGTCAGACTATTAAGCCTGAAGGGGAGTCCTAAATGAACAAAAGCACACTTCATATCGTCAATGCCGAGATCCGGAATTGCCGACATCAGTTATAAAGACCGGCGAAACAGTAAAAAGTTTCCAGTAAGCCCCAAGATTTTCGAACGCCGGCCGCCAACCTTGCTATAACCTTGGTTATAAAAAAGGGTGTCGCAAGATCACATTAATAACCAAAAACCTGTGCTTAACTGGGCACTACTCAAAAAATGACAGGATTTTTACCTAGATGAAAAATAGACGTACTGCCCTCTTGATCAGCTTTCTTTCCCTGCTCGCCGTTATGGCCACCCAAACGGTAAGCGCCGGCTGGGATCCAAAAGAGGATAAGGCAGAAGATAGCAGCAACACAGGTAATCGCGATGTAGACCAAGCCATCAGCCGACTCAAGACCAAAGACCCGGGCCTCAAGCTGTTTTTCAAAAAGGCCTATGGCTACGCGGTATTCCCCACTGTAGGTAAAGCTGGCTTCGGACTTGGCGGTGCCTATGGTGAAGGAGAGGTCTACCGTCAGGGGAAGTTTATTGGCACATCAAGCCTGTCACAACTGACGATTGGCTTTCAGCTGGGCGGCCAGGCCTACACAGAGATTATCTTCTTTAAAAACAAGCATGCCCTGGATGATTTCACCGGGGGAAACTTTGAATTCAACGCACAAGCCTCAGCCGTGGCCGTCACCGCCGGGGCATCTGCCGATGCCGACTACGACAATGGCGTGGCCATCTTTACTCTCCCCAAAGGCGGACTGATGTATGAAGCCAGCGTGGGTGGACAGAAATTCAGCTTTGATCCTGCTCGCTAATAAAAAAGGCCCCATGACAGCGTCATGAGGCCTTTAATCTGGTGGCTAGAGGCGGAATTGAACCGCCGACCTACGGGTTATGAGTCCGTCGCTCTAACCAACTGAGCTACCTAGCCAGGAAGCCGGGCAATATACCCGGCGCCTCGATCACTGTCAATATCATCAGACATTAAACCGGAAGTGGATGACATCACCATCCTTCACCACATAATCCTTCCCTTCCAAACGCAACTTTCCAGCCTCTTTGGCGCCCTGCTCTCCCTGACAGCGAATAAAATCATCATAGGCAATGACTTCGGCGCGAATAAATCCCCGTTCAAAGTCCGTATGAATCACTCCGGCGGCCTGTGGAGCCGTAGCACCAATAGGGATAGTCCAGGCCCGTACCTCCTTCACTCCAGCGGTAAAATAGGTCTCCAGCCCCAGTAGTCGATAACCGGCACGCACCACGCGATCCAGACCAGGCTCTTCAAGCCCCATGTCTGAAAGAAACTCCTGCCGCTCCTCATCATCCAGATCGGCCAGTTCGGCCTCTATTGATGCGCAGACCGCAACCACACCGGCCCCTTCCTTTTCAGCCAGGTCCTCGACGGACTGAAGATGTGGATTATCAATAAAACCGCTATCGGAAACATTGGCAATATAGAGTGTTGGCTTGATGGTCAGCAGATGAAGGTCACGCAGTGCAAGCAGTTGATCTTCATTCAACGACATTGAACGAACAGGCTCCCCGGTATCGAGATGGCTTTTCACTTCCTCAAGCAACTCTTTCAACGAGAGGATCTTCTTATCGCCGGTACGGGCCTGTTTAGCCGCTTTCAGCAGGGCTTTCTCCACCGACTCCATGTCCGCCAGCGCCAGTTCGGTATTGATGATCTCAATATCTGACAGAGGATCAATCTTGCCAGCAACATGCACGACATCATCATCTTCGAAGCAACGGACAACATGACAGATGGCATCTGTCTCACGGATATTGGCCAAAAATTTGTTTCCCAACCCTTCGCCGCGAGAGGCCCCTTCCACCAACCCCGCAATATCTACAAACTGCATGGTAGTAGGGACAATGTTCTGCGGATTGACGATTTTCGCCAACTCCTGCTGCCGGGGATCAGCGACGGGCACCACACCCACATTCGGATCAATCGTACAGAAAGGGTAATTCTCTGCTGCAATAGTGGCCTGTGTCAGCGCATTGAAAAGAGTCGACTTGCCCACATTGGGCAAGCCGACAATACCGCATTTAAAACCCATGTTCGTTGTCCCGGCAGAAAAAGGGCAAGGATAGGGCAATTAGGGATCAGTTTCTAGCCCGGCATAAGCTAAATTACCCTCAACACACCCGGTCAGAGGGACAAGTCAGGTGATTGTAAACAGTTTATCGAAGTGAGCAATTTGCAAAATTTCCTTTACTGACTCATTGGCATTACTCAGAACAACCTGCGCCTCTTTGCTGGCGTACTCTTTCAGTTGCAGTAACATCCCCATAGAGGAGCTATCCATATACTCTGTCGCAGCCAGATCAACGGTGAATTGCCGTTCACCCTTGGGAAACTGCTTATAGGCCCCGGAGAAATCCTGGTGACAGGAGAAATCAAACCGTCCTACCACTCCGATCGTCACCTGCCTTTGGTCTTCCGACTCTTGTACCGTTACACTCATTCTCTACTCTCCCAGTCCAAATGCCCCATCCACAACTAACTTATTCGCACCGATCTCACTATTGGGTGGCTATTGCCACTACTTGGTCAGTTTAATGAGTCTCTGTGCAATTTTACCCAGTGATAGTACTTCATCGGCAAATCCCCGCTTAACTACAGCACCCGGCATACCCCACACTACACTGCTCATCTCATCCTGAGCCAAAGTCACTGCACCTGCGGCCTGCATTTCACCCATACTCAATGCACCATCCTGCCCCATACCCGTAAGCATGACACCAATACCATGCTCCCCTGCACACTGGGCCAATGAACGAAACATCACATCAACCGAGGGCTTATGGCGATTCACACGCGGCCCATCACTCAGTTCACAATAGTAGCGGTTGGCGTGGCGCACAACGAGCAGATGCCGGTTACCCGGCGCAACATAGGCATGTCCAGGTAATATCTCATCGCCTGACTTCGCCTCAATCACCTGCAGAAGAGAGATGGTATTCAATCGTTCAGCAAACGGTTTACTGAATGCCGCAGGTATATGTTGTGAAATAACAATACCCGGCATATCTGGCGGCAGCACAGCGAGCACCTCCTTGATCGCTTCCGTACCCCCCGTAGAGGCACCAATACCAATAATGGCAGGCACAGTAGCCGACGAAGGTTGCGTAGCACGCTTGGGCAGTATGGCATCTGCATCCTGTTTTAACGGCACCCGCCGATCTGTAGCATCCGACAGGCGGGGCAATCTCAGTCGGGCAACCGCAGCCGTACGAACCTTGGCCACAATCTCATCAGCATATTCAGACAGACCATCACCCATATGCTGATCAGGCTTGGCCACATAATCAAGTGCACCTAATTCCAAAGCCTGCAGGGTCGTCTCAGCACCGGCCTTGGTTAAGGCCGAGATCATCACCACAGGCATGGGATGCAGACGCATGAGATTTCGCAGGAAGGTAATACCATCCATCCTTGGCATTTCAACATCCAGCGTTAGCACATCAGGATGGAGGCGCTTGATTTTTTGCCGAGCGATTAGTGGATCAGATGCCGTACCAACCACCTCAATATCGGGAACCGCATTGAGTATCTCACTCAATACTTGCCTGATAACGGCTGAATCATCAATAACCAGAACTTTAATTACTGCCATACAACCTCTTAGAACAACTCCATTTCACTCATGATCGGACTGGAGAGTATTTCGTCCTGATAAGCACGCTCACGTTCTAGGAGCGTGTTGTTATGCAGGTTCTTCAATCGCTTCAGCAACACACGTCCGGTTTTTGGAAAGTAGATAATCTTCCGTGGATTACTCCCCCCAATATCTTCACGCTTGATAGGCATCCCTTCTGTTTTAAGATAGTGATGCACAAAATGAATATTACTCTCACCCACCCCTGTCAAGGCAGCCGTCATCTGACCACCCCCAAACACCTTTACTTCAAGTTGTGTTTTTTTTGCACCCCGTTTTAATAAGGCATTAATCAAATGCTCCATGGCAAAATTGCCAAACCGGGTCGCCACAGAAGATGGATCGGTGGCACCGCCCCACTGCCCATTGGTAGAGAGCGGCAACATAAAATGATTCATCCCAGCCACACCGCAGCTGCCATCGCGCATACAGACCGCTATACATGAACCCAGCACAGTAGTAATAATCTCATCCGACTGTGTAACATAGAAATCACCCGGCTTTAGTTTAGCGGCCCCGCAGCCATGTTTTTTATCCCAAAAGCGAGTCACCGTCTCCATTCGGCCAATAGAGTGCAAGTCCTGTAAAGGATCAAAAGCGGCAGGCATGGATTACTCAAGCTTCCGATAGATGGTATTTCCCAATGACTCAAATCGATCACTCAAATGATAAAGTGACTCAGAGTGCCCAAGGAACAGATAACCACCCGGTTTTAATGCATCCGCAAACTTGTTCATCAACACCATTTTGCTTGACTGTTCAAAATAGATAATGACATTACGGCAGAAAATAATATCCAACGGGTTTGTGAATCGCCAATCGTCCATCAGATTTAACTGCCCGAACTTTATCTTTCCTGCCAACTCCGGCTTAACTTTAACCTGTTCGGTTGACGTTTTTCCCCGCAAAAAACAGCGCTTCAATGTCTCATCAGATAACACGGCCACTTTTTCTGCAGGATAAACCCCGTCGGCCGCATGGCGAAGTACGCGACTATCTATATCGGTTGATAACAACTTCCAATCCCACCCATCCGTATATGAAAGCGCTTTATCCATCGTCATTGCCAATGAATAGGCCTCCTCACCAGTAGAACAACCAGCCGACCACACCCGTAAAAGTTGTTCACCTCTTGTCTGCTGTCGAAGAAGACCTGGAATTAACGTATCTGACAGAAACTCAAAGTGATGGGGTTCTCGGAAAAATGCCGTAAGGTTAGTGGTAATTGCATTCGTCAACTCAAGCAGTTCATTCCCTGTGATATCTTCTCTGATGTGTTCGCAATAGGCAGTAAAGCTATCCAAATTCAGCAATCGCAAACGCCGCACAAGCCGGGAATAAAACATTTCCTGTTTTTCGTCCGTAACTACAATTCCAGTGCGAGCATTGACTATCTTTCTGAGAAAATCAAAGTCTTCCATTTCGAATGCAAATTCACGTTGGAGTTTCTGCATTTTGTATTACCTAGTTCCTATGTTATAGGTCTGTCGTTTACGTTTATCACTGGTGATTAAATAGATCATTCAGAGCCACTATCTGTAGTATTTAATAACCCAAGGCCAAGCAGCTCACTGAGTCCAATTAAACGCGCTGAAGCAATCAGCTCATCTGACGCCCCTTCCCATACAATTTCTTTACCAATTTCTTTCGCTTCTAACACAAGCGACGCAAGAAGCTGAAGAGCTGTGCCATCCACTTGATCAATGTCCTTACCATCAAGTATCAAACAACTTACAGCAGTATTAAGTGATTCAAGAAACTGCTCTCTCCAAGACTCAATATCATGGATGGTAAAAACGGAACCCAGCCCCAGCACACTCTTTGCAACATCATCATTCACTTCAGATACCTCTCTGCATTAACTCAGATGCCAACTGGGTAAAATCACTCGCTGAACGACTATTTGCTCTAAATTCAAATATTGTTCGTCCCATTTTCTGCGCTTCCACTAACTGCTCAGACTGGCAGATAACCGATTTACAGAAATGGCCTGGCGCAAGCCCTGAAAACTTTGATGCGGCCACACCCGTTAAACGTCGCCTAACGGGGATTCTGTTCATTACAAACTGATAACCGAGCGGCCTCCCTCTGGCTTTGGAAAACTTTTCAATAGTCTGAAGTATGTGAGGCAGCGAGTCGGCTCCCTCTTGGTCACCCAACAGAGGGATTAGTACACGATCTACAGCCAGTAATATATTGGCGACCAGCAAGTCTGCATTCGAAGGGCAATCAATAATAAGAAATTCCTGATCTGAGAAAACAGCCGACAGCAAACGTTGCAGTAGCATCCCTTTTTCCATGCCCGCGACTGAGCCTTCTGCTATCTCAGACAATTGATTACCCGCCGGTATCAAATGCACCTCATCACGGGTACTGATCGAAACCGCTTCAAACGTCGCCTGTTCAAGCAATACCTGATCGATGCCCTGGCTTGGCGGTCGAAACAGACCCAGGCTATTTGACAAATCACCCGCGGGATCAAAATCTATTAATGTCAGCGGATGACCTGCCAAAGCAAGCGCGTGTCCCAAATTGGCACATACCGTTGTTTTTCCAACATTCGGATGGGGATTAAATACTGCCAGTGTTTGCATAGTCAGCCAGCCCTTAGCCTGTTATCAGCACAGGAGGCTAATAATGGATACCTATAGCTAATTATGGCACAGTTCATCCCTCACTCTCCCCAACCTCTACCATAGATCCCAAGCGAATCAATTCATCTGGGCTCAAGAAGTGCTTAGTGCTTACATTGAATAAAATAACAACATCCAGAGCATCGGACAGACCCTTTGCAACAGATTGATAGGGAAAAACGATAATACCCATTGCTGACACATAAACTACTGGTGTCCTAAAACTCTTCCCATTCATCGCCTGACTCACCAGCTCCCTGCACTGGCACAATAGGCACATACTCACGCTGAGCCCGCTGATTCACTTGCGGTGCTGGCCGAAATGACTGAGTAATATTTTTATCCGGTACGGCAACACGTTCAAATTGCAAGCTGGTCTTAAAAAAGCCCATCATGTGGTGTATCTCGGCCGCACGCCTGTTCATTGCCTCAGACGCAGCTGATGTCTGTTCCGCAAGTGCCGCATTTTGTTGCGTAACCTGATCGATGCTGTTAACGGCTTGGTTAACCTGGACTATTCCTGACGCCTGCTGCCTACTGGCCACAGCAATCTCAGATACAATCGACCCCACCTGTTTTACACTCTGCACAATTTCATCCAGAGTCTCTCCGGATTTATTCACCAATGCTGATCCAGCATTAACTTTTTCCACACTGTCCTGTATCAGTGATTTAATCTCTTTAGCTGCCGCGGCACTACGGCCCGCCAGATTCCTTACCTCGGTTGCAACAACGGCAAAACCGCGTCCCTGCTCGCCTGCGCGGGCAGCCTCAACTGAAGCATTCAGCGCCAACAGATTGGTCTGGAAAGCAATATCATTAATTACGCTGATAATTTCTGATATCTTTTTGCTCGATTGGTTAATCTCTTCCATGGCGAGAACAGCTTTATTAACAACATCACCGCCCTTCTCTGCCGACTGAAATGCCGCCACAGCCAAGGCATTTGCCTGTTGTGCGTTCTCAGCATTATTTCGTACTGTTCCCGTCAACTCCTCAATACTGGATGCCGTCTCCTCAAGCGCGCTCGCCTGCTCTTCAGTCCTGGCAGAAAGGCTGGTATTGCCAACTGAAATTTCATCGGAAGCAGAACTGATTAAATCCAGTGCTTCACGTATCTCCTCTATCACCTGCTCAAGATTACTCAACGTACCATTCACATCCGCTTTCACCTCACCAAATGTTCCCTGATAATCATTCGTCATCGGTTGTGTCATATCGCCTTTCGCCATATGACTCATTACTAAAGCAATATCACTGAAGGTTGATTCGACCACGTTTATGAGGGCATTGATCCCCTCACCTAATGCTCTGAAAAAACCACTCTTGTTATCAAGGTCGATGCGGCTTGACAGGTCACCACCATATGCAAGATTTACAATATGATCTATCTCTTCCTCTATAGCTACTTCTGTTGTCCTGTCCATCCATTCAACCGCAAATCCCATATGGCGCCCCTCTTCATCCACAACCGGATTGGCCACTACACTCAAAGTGCGCCCTCCTATTTCAAACTCCGACTGATAAGTCTGTGTAAGCTCCTCAAGCAATGCACGTTGATGTTCAGGCTTTTCATGGAACTGGTCAATGCAGGCACCCATCAGTGCATCAGCATTAAAGGCAGGAAGATCCCGCCGAATATCATTTTCGGCATGTTTGAATAACTGCCCCGCAGTCTTGTTCATGTAGATAATATTTAAATCCTGATCTACCATCATCACCGATGTGGATACATTATCCAGGGCTGTTTTTATTCTTATTGCATCAGCCGCTTTGTCACGGTAGCCCATGACATTAAAGGCCAGTTTTATTTGGGCTGCTTTAAGCAATGAAATAACCTCACCCATTTCATCTTTTCGTTCATACTCCACCCAAGAAAAATAGTCTCCCTCAGCAATCTGATCAAGCTTCTTTGCGATATAGCCAAGTGGCTTGAACAGGTTCTCACGCAGTACCCATCCGGTCACACCAACAAGAAGTGCTGAAATCGCCAGCAGTACAACACTCACTGTTTTCGAAACACCCAAAACAACCGTTACGCCCGTACCAGCAAACAGTAACATCAAGAGCAGCATAAGTAGCGTTAACTGACTATTGAGCCTATAACTCCCCCTTCCAATCTCTTGTGTTGTACTGTCACTGGATATATAAGGCGTCTGCTTTTCGTTAACTTTTCGATAAAGCATTTCTGCAGCATTGATCTGTTCACGACTGGCTGGCGTCCTGACCGACATATAACCCGTCACCTTCCCCCGTTCTACCAATGGGGTTACATTCGCATAAACCCAGTAAAAATCCCCATTTTTACAGCGATTCTTAACAACAGCGCCCCAAGGTTTACCCTTCTTTATTGTTTTCCATAGATCAGCGAATGCCTCCGCCGGCATATCCGGATGCCGCACAATATTATGACTGCTCCCCATCAACTCCTTCTCTGCAAAGCCACTTGTTTCAATAAAGTCTCTGTTACAGTATGTAATCACACCTTTGAGGTCTGTTCTGGAGACAAGTATTGAGCCTTCACCTGGATGGCGCTCCACATTGGTTACCGGCATATTCATTTTCACTAGCCTCGCTCCTTTTCTCAATTTTTATTACACATGCAGCCGGCTTTAGTCGCCTTCGACTAACCGACCGGGTAGCAATTTATCAATATCCAATAGCCTGATGATTCGACCATCTACTGATATCAGTCCATGTAACAATTCAAGATCTATATCAACATCATATCCAGGTGAACTCGCACTGAATCCCACACCCGTTTCCACAACATCTGAAACAGCATCTACCACAGCACCCACCTTCCGTTCACCCAAGTCATCATAAATTTGAACAACAAGAACAATAGTCTCGTGCGTATAATCACAACAATGCATCTGCAAGCGCTCACGAAGATCCAGCACGGGAATAATCGTGCCTCTTAGATTTAGCACACCTCTTATATAGGAAGCCTGATTTGGCAATCGTGTTACCGTTTCCCAACAACGAATTTCTGCCACACGCGATAAGTCAATGCCGTACTCATCATCAAGGCTGAATATGAGGTATTCAATCACTTTTTCTTGATCAACATCATGACTGGCAGACCTGTTTTCATGTGTCATGCAGGCATCCTCAACCCACGCCCCTGCCCTGCTAATCCAATAACACCAGGTATATCCATTATTAACCCAACTGACCCGTCACCCAGGATGGTGGCACCAGAAATACCCTCAACCCGCTGATAATTCTCTTCGAGTGATTTAATAACAACCTGCTTCTGCCCAAGAAGTTCATCAACCAGGAGCGCACAAAGACGTCCATCACCTTCTACTATAACCAGAAGACCTCCATTCAGTGGCTGTGTTATCTCAGGAGGTATACCAAAAAGTTCATTAACACGAATAATGGGAATAATTTCTTCTCTTAACTTATAGGCTTCACCCTTCTCAGCCAAACGACTAAGACGCGAGGGATTTGGTTGAATTGATTCAATAATGGAGAGAATCGGAATGATGTAAGACTCGTTGCCAATGCGCACAATCTGGCCATCCATTATCGCCAGCGAAAGGGGCAAAGACATACTGACCGAACACCCTTCACCTTCTATTGAGGTGATCTGGATACTGCCGCCCAGTTCATTAATATTTCGTCGAACCACATCCATCCCGACGCCACGACCTGAGAGGTCATTTGCCGCATCCGTTGTTGTAAAACCGGGATGAAATATCAACTCGTTAATCTCTTCATCACTCAGACTTTGATCTGCCGATACCAATCCTTTCTGTAACGCCTTTTCAAAAATGCTGGTCTTATTCAATCCTCGCCCATCATCATCAATCTCAATAAAGACATTACCGCCCTTCTGATAGGCATTTAGCCTGATAAATCCGGTCTCTGACTTTCCTGCCAGTATGCGTTCATCTGGCATCTCCAATCCATGATCCAAACTGTTCCTAATGAGATGTACCAGCGGATCAATCATTTTTTCAATAACTGTTTTATCAACCTCTGTATCAACACCTGACATTTCCAGCACTATCTTTTTCCCCAACTTGGCACTCATGTCATGCACCATGCGTGGAAAACGGTTAAATGCAAAACTGACCGGCAACATACGCACACGCATTACGCACTCATGGAGATCGCTGGTATGACGTTTCAGTTGCTCTAATCCTTCTTGTAGTTTGGCCAGTCTTTCAACGGTGAAATTCTCACCTATTGCATCAAGCATCGACTGGGTTATAACCAGCTCGCCTATCATGTTAATAAGGGAATCGATTTTTCGTGTTTCAACACGAATTGAACTTGTCACCCCTTCACTCTTTTTGGATGCGGGAGTAGTTTTTGAGGCCAGGAAAGCAGAAGCATTGTCAATACGCGTCCCCCGGTCAGATTCAACAATTACTTCCTTGATCTCATTCGAGGGCATAGAAAACATAGGCAGAATGACTATATCGCAATCATCTTCAACCCAGTCAAATACGTCTGCCACCTCATTACGATCACAAGCTCCTTCCAATCTTAAATCCCATGAAAGATGCGTCTCTTCAGGATTCAGTTCAGACAGTCTTGGGAGACGGTCATAATCACATGTGACTTTTAGTTCTCCCAACTGTTCCAATGCTTTAAGAATGCCAAGTGGATCATTTCCGACTCTCATCATGTGAAGCAGCGGATGAAATACAATATGCCAACCGATATTGACTGCATCCTCAGTTCTTGTGATTTGCGCTTCTCCCTGGCCGGAAGGTGAAGCAGGTGGCGGGTCCTCAATCTGTTCTTTGACAGGCTTAGTCTGAAATTCAGCTAATTTTTCTAACTGAATATTTACATTGAGTAAGCTGGTTGTCTTACCCTTACTGGACGCCTCCAGTAATCTCCCAAGCAGATCAACAGAGCCAAGCAGCAACTCAATGGCTTCTCCCGTTATGGGACGCTGCCCAGCACGCATTTCATCCAACAGGGATTCCAGCACATGGGTAAAATCGGCTATCTCAGCAAAGCCGAACGTACTGCTGCCTCCCTTGATAGAGTGCACACCACGAAAAATGGTATTAAGTGTTTCTGGATCATCCGCACCATCCGCAATCGACAACAACCCCGCCTCCATCAGTGCCAAATTTTCGAAACTTTCTTCGAAAAAGACCTGATGAAACTGCGTCATATCAATAGCCACATTCACCCTCACTATTGTCTGTTGCGGATGAAATTATAAAGTGCTGGAGAGACATTCACTTAACCCAGTATTTTACCGATCACGCTGACCAGTTGTTCAGGATCAAATGGCTTCCCAATCCAGCCCGTGGCACCGGCCTCTCTTCCTTGCTGCTTTTTTTCCGAGCTGGACTCTGTAGTAAGCATTAACAGTGGGGTATATTGATAGCGTGGAAAGCTGCGCAGTGCTTTGATCAGTGCGATTCCATCCATCTGTGGCATATTAAGGTCAGTCAGCACCAGATCGACTTGACGGTTTTCGGCAACCTGCAACGCCTCCATTCCATCACTCGCACCAAGAACCTCATAACCTTCCTGCCTGAGGATAAAGGAGACCAATTGCCTGATAGAGGTTGAATCATCGACTGCAAGTATTGTTGCCATACCTCTCTCGCCTGATTGCGCATTACAAATAAGGTACTGTTAACCGCATCCATTAGATATAGCAGATTTTGTCTTCTCAACTAGGTTATAAACCTTAGCGGCTGAAAATCAGCGACCTTTAAATACATGCTCACATCAGAAAAAATAATCTGCTTATTAAGCAAACACTTAGATTAGCTCAGCCCTGTACACTCAGTGCACAGGTCGCTTAGCTGGCAACCTGAAAGCAAAACGAGCACCCTGTCCTGGAACTGATTCAACGGTCATGCTGCCCTTATGGTTTTCCGTGATGATAAAAAAGGAGACTGACAACCCAAGCCCCGTACCAACGCCTACCTCCTTAGTCGTAAAGAAAGGCTCAAAGACGCGTTTTAAAACATCGGGCGATATTCCCGGGCCATTGTCTGCTATTTCAACCTGTACACTCTCCTGATCAAACCCGATGTAAATATCAAAGCGAGAGGGCTCGTTAGGTACCGGTTTTTGCGCCATCGCATACGCACCATTTTTCAATAGATTGAGAATGACCTGTTGTATTTGCCCCCCTTCACAAGGCACATCAGGAAGATCGACTTGATAATGACGCACAATCTCTATCTTTCTGAAATCAAAATTTTTCTTAAGGTCATAATCATTGGCTGCGAGATCAATAGTGGTATCAACTAATCTGGAGAGATTCTGAGGTGCGTAATCAAGCGTACTTTTCCGGCTGAAACTCAGCATATTCTCAACGATGCGAGCCGCCCTCAGGCCTGACCGGGTGATACTGTCCATCATTTTATATATTCCCCGGTGATCCAGATACGCACTTAATCCTTCTAATGAAAGATGACAGGCGGCAGCTTCCTGTTGATTTCTGGGAAGTGCCAGATCAAACCGATTTCTCATCACCTGCATATTTTGCAACACACCCGCAAGTGGATTATTGATCTCATGTGCCATACCTGCGGCAAGCCCTCCTACAGAGAGCATCTTCTCTGACTGAATCATCATCTCTTCGATACGCACACGTTCCGTCACATCATCGACACGTATTACTGCCCCGCTAACATCACCGGCAAGCGGATAGATGCTAATGTCTTCGTAGCAAATCCCAAATTCTGTATTGCGCATGCGACGCACGCCAACACTCGGCTCACCCGTCTCTATTGCACTAATAATTGTGCTGATTTCATACTCGAAGCGCGGAAACACCTCGTCCAGGGTATGCCCCTTTACTTCATAGAGTGATTTTCCAGTAATGGATTCTGCTGCTGTATTCCATTGAACGACCTTGCCAACATGATCGACTGCCACTAAAACCGAAGGCATTGAATTGATCACATTTTGCAAATAGTTACGCAGCTGCATTGCTTCTCTCGAAGCTTGCTCCTGCTCTGTAATATCAAGCCCTATGGTAACTGAACCACGCGAAACATCAGCCCCTTCCAGAGTACGAGTATTCCACACCATACAACGCACCGTTCCGTCTTTACAGACAACCTTTGATCGAAAATTATCCAGTGGCTGCCTGCCTTCTACTGCAGGCAGCACACTCTCCCAGACCTTCTGACGGTAACTTGGCTCTGGATACAACAGCGTCATAATATGTTGTCGTGATTGCACCTCTTCCCGCGCGTAACCACTAATACGCTGCGCCGTCTTGTTCCATATAGCAATGTCTCCCTGGGCATCATAAACCGCCAGCCACACATCAGCATTTTCTAGAATGGCCTGCTGAAACCGGTTCATATCCTGCAGTGCCAGCTCGGCTGCGGCACGATCAGTCACATCGCGTGCCACCCCGATCATCCCCACCGTTTCACCACTCTTTTTATACGGTCGTTCACTAATTTCAAGTCGTACCCGTCGCCCGCTCTTATGTCGAATTTCAATTTCATAAGGCGCATGGGGAATGCCTGTTCGTAGTGCATCATCCGTATAAGCTTTAACGTTTTTATTAATTGGCGCTGAGGTCATTGTTTCAACATAGTGACCGCTCCATTCATCAGGCGTATAACCGGTAATCTGCTTAATACTGGGAGAAGCATACTCAAAACAACCAGTAAGGTCATGGCGATAGATAAAGTCGTTGATGTTATCCAACAAAAACTGTTGATCTTGCACTAATCGCTTAAACAGGCTGCTCGATTGCTCTAAGGCGGATTGCGTCTCTTTAAGCTCACTAATATCCCGCCCTTCCGAAATAAGCAGTGTCACCTCACCCTTTGTATTCAAGATGGGCTTAAGGGAAAAATCCATCTCTATTCGTCGACCAGATTCAGTCAGATGAGTAACTTCAAACCGCACAAACTCGCCTACTGCTGCCGCCTTGATCGCCTCCCGCATCTTTTTCTGTTCATGCTCAGAGTGAGCCAACCAGGGCGTTTCAGCGTAATGGATACCTAATATTGAATCCAGCTCAATCCCACTGCTTTTAAGTGCAGTCATATTGGCATCCAGCACATGGCCTTCGGGTGTCAGTAGCCCAATAAACTGAAATGTCTGATTAAAAATCCCTTCAAATCGCTGTTTGCTCTCACGTAGATCAGCCTCGACTTTAATACGCTTTCGAATACTGAAAAAGAGTGCCGTAATGATGAGCAGAAGCAACAGCACAAACACCCCAAAAGCCCATATCTGTAACCGATAACTTTTATAAAACGTCCATGGCTCATTAATTATGAGGGCATCTTTGGGTACCGATCCAATATCAATATCCCACCGCTTTAAGGCATTAAAGTCAAATAGATAACGATTGGCTCCTTCCATTACAACAGGTAGGGTTTGTGCCGACTCACCCTGCAAAATACGCTTTCCCAACTTCGCCATCATCTGCCCCTGATAATAGCCACTGATGACATTGCCCCCAATAACATGCCGGCCCAGATTATATTCAAGCAAACAAAAAACCGGAGTCTGGCTTGAACTCGCAAGCTCTGCACCTATCTTTTCATAGGTTGATTCGTAACCGGTGCGATCACTGAAATAGACACCTAATAAAACCAAAGAATTATCAGGCAGTCCTTCCAGCACCTGTTTTTGTTGATCGAGCGTTAGATCAGCCGAATAGATAAACTCTACTACGGTTCCAATGTCTTTCAGTTGTCGCTGAATTTCCCGGACCCAGGCTCGTCCGGTTTTCAGATAATCATTAAGGATGTAAATCTGGCGTGTTTTCGGGAATTGTTGTAGCGCATATTCTACCGTTCCTCTCGCATCAAATTGTTCTACGACGCCGGTAATATCTGGCACATCGGCTATCTGTTCTTCACTGAAATCATTTACGCCGGAAAAGACAATCGGCACTCCGGGAAAAAGTGTGTCACGGTATTCAAGCAAGAAATCATAGGCATGATTATCTGTAGAGAGAATGAGATCGAACTTGGTGTTTTTATACTTTTCCGAATAGTATCTGGCCAGCGATCTGAAGTATTCTTCAGAGTGATATCGCTTTGAGTCCATATTCTCCAACTGCAGAACAATATCATTGTGCTCCAAATCAAGCTCATCCTCGACAGCTTTACGGATATCTTCTACCTGAGTCATTCCTTGGCGATATGAATTAATCAGAAGGACATATGATTGACTCTGCTGGGCAACGGCGAGCTGTGTCTGTAAGATGCAAAACAATACAATCAGTAATGCAATAGTTCGAACTGGAATTATACGGCGTGTGGACCTTGCAAGATGTTCAAGCAAGTTATCACTTTCGCTCATTGAGTAGAGCCCCTATTCCTATTGCAAGAACGGATAGATCATGCAAAGGCTTTAGGTATACATGTTCAGGGTTCACACCAGAATCTTGTAATGTATCATTCAGCTGAAATTCAACTGAACCCGTATGAATCACAAACTGCAGTTTATTGTCTTTCTTTCTGGCATTAATAATAAATGTCTCGCCACTTTCACCTGGAAGCCGCATATCTACAACTGCCAGATCGACTGAATGATCTTGCAGGTACTGCATCGCCTCTTCAGCGCTGCCTGCCGCATAGACTTCATAATCATAATCTTCGAGATAGGCGCGAAGACTTTCCCTGATGGCATCCTCATCATCTATCACAAGTATTCGATATTTTTCTGACACAAATAACGCCTCTTCAGATCAGCTTTCACTAACCAGCAGATTTTTTACTGCACTACCTGAAACAAACTCCTCGAACTGCCCCACCGGTAACGGCCTGGTAAAATAATAACCCTGGTAGCATCTGCAACCATTGTTTCGAAGAAATGCAAGCTGCCCTTCTGTCTCCACGCCTTCGGCTATAACTTCAAGCCCAAGGTGATCTGCCATTGCGATTATGGTTTCAACGATTGCCGCATTACTCTCATTTTCTGTCACCTCTTCCACAAAACTTTTGTCTATTTTTAAAATGTCCAAAGGCAATTTTTTTAAATAGGAGAGCGAGGAGTAACCCGTTCCAAAATCATCAATAGAGATCTTTACCCCAAGCGCTTTAAACGAAGCCATTTTATCCACGGTATCTGCAACATTATCAATCACCACACCTTCTGTCAGCTCCAAGCCTAATCGACCAGGATCAGCTTTTGTTCTTGCAAGAATACGTTCAACCTGTGCGGGGAAGTTAGGTTGCCTGAATTGCCACGGACTCACATTGACTGCAATATGCCGCAGTGAATCACTCAACGGACCTTGACTCCATTTGGTGATTAATTCACAGGCTGTTTGTAATACCCATACACCGATTGGCAGGATAAGCCCTGTTTCTTCTGCGACGGGGATAAACCGGTCTGGTGTAATTAAGCCATACTCCGGGTGCTCCCAACGCAACAGACTTTCAGCACCACAAACCGCTCCATGTTGATCAATCTGCGCTTGAAAATAGAGCCGTAATTGACTCTGCCCAACAGCCAGTCGCAGATCTTTTTCCAATTCCAGCCGTTCATCGGCTTCCGTCTGCATGCCCGGCAAGAAAAACCTTACTGTGTTTCTACCGGCCGCTTTCGCCTGATACATGGCCGTATCACCGTGCCTCAGAACGGCACCCGCATCCTCCTGATGCATCGGAAACAGCGTAATACCGATACTCGGGGTGATATACAGTTCATGATCGCGTATTCGAATAGGTAATGAGAGTTCGTGTCTTATTTTTTCTGCAACACCCTCGGCCCGCCTTGCGGTAGCCTGGGTATCATGACCAACGTCCGAGAGCAGCACGACAAACTCATCACCCCCAATGCGTGCAACAGTGTCCTCTTCACGCAAGACACTCGCTAATCGTTGCGCTATTTCACATAAAAGTTGATCTCCAACACTATGACCAAGTGAGTCATTAATGGTTTTAAACCGATCCAGGTCGATCAGCAGCAGAGCACCTTCATAACCGTGACGTCTTGATCGATGCAGCGCCAATTCCAGACGGTCCAGTAACAGCGTGCGATTAGGAAGATTGGTCAAACTATCATGGTAAGCCTGATGTTCAATCTTTGCCTCGGCCTGCTTGCGTTCGGTAATATCTCGAAATACACCATAGATCCGCCCCGACCCATCCCCATCCGCTTCTCGGGCAGCCGTGATGGCGCAGGGCCTTTCCCGACCATCACTATCCAGGATCAGAACCTCAAAGTCTGCTACGGTACCAACCTTGCTAAGGCGGCTAAACATCTCTTCAAAACGCTCAGGCTCCACATAAAAATCCCACAGTCTGGCACCCAGCATATTCTCACGACAGTGGCCAAGGTTAGAAAAAACTGAAGGCGATATCTCTTCTATATAACCCTGAAGATCGACCTGGAAATAGACATCGGTAAGGCTTTCAAATATTGACCGGTACTTCTTTTCACTCTGCAACAGTTGACGATTCGTCTCCTGCATCTCTAAGTAGGTTTTTCGAAGTGCTTCAGTTTGCTTCTGCACTTCTATTTCAAGCTGCTCCTGATACGCATGGTTTTCCCGGGTCAGCCGACTCCGCTCAAGATTTTTTTGTACCGCATGCAGCAGGACCGACAGATCCTGAAGCGGCTTAAGCATATAGTCCCATGCACCCAGATGAAGCGCTTCGATGACATCATCAATAACACCCGTTCCTGAAACCACAATGACAGGGGTGTCGGGGGACGTTGAAACCACATGCTCCAGTACCTGCAGGCCATCGACCCCAGGCATGCGCAGATCAACTAATACCAGATCGGGTTTCTGTGAATCAAATAGTTCAATACCTACCTGACCATTCTCCGCTTCAATTACACTATAGCCATAGTCTTCAAGATAAAGGTGAAAACTCTCCCTAATAGCCTCTTCATCATCAATCGTCAGGATGACAGTTTGCTGTCCAGCTATTTCATACATACAGGACTAACCAACCGTTGCTACAGAAGTGTAAATAAACAGTCTTTCAATATTCAAACCAGCCACCTTTCCCCAATACTGACGCACGCAGAAACAGCAAAAACAAAATTTCTAAGTATATTAATTCCTCGATGTGCGCACATATAGACGTATCTATCTATAGACATCACCTATATAAGGCGACAGTGAACCAAATTACTTTAATGTTTTACTGAACAATTTAACTGACGACTGAATTAAACCCCCACCGAGACAGCTGAATGGATTTTTTACATAAAATAAGGGCAAAAAAAAGCCAGGTAATTAATATTACCTGGCTTCTAGCTACGTATTTAGAGCACTATCTTATTTCTTGCGTTCTAACGTCTCTTTAATCACTTCTTCAGCGACATTCTTCGGACACGGCAGATAATGCGCAAACTCCATAGAGAACTGACCACGGCCTGAAGTCATGGTACGAAGGTCACCAATGTAGCCAAACATCTCGCTCAGAGGAGCCTCAGCCTTGATACGCACACCTGTTGCTGCTGTATCCTGGGACTTGATCATGCCACGGCGACGATTAAGATCACCGATCACATCTCCCACATGATCTTCAGGTGTGTAGACATCAATCTTCATGATCGGCTCAATCAGCTGTGGTGCGGCCTTCGGTATGGACTGACGGTATGCACCCTTGGCCGCGATTTCAAACGCAATAGCAGATGAGTCAACGGCATGGAAACCACCATCAACCAAGGTCACTTTTACGTCCAGACAGGGGAATCCAGCCAGTACACCGTTCTCCATACTGCTGCTGAATCCTTTCTGAATAGCCGGCCAGTACTCTTTCGGTACATTACCACCCACAACCGTTGACTCAAACTGGAAGCCACTACCTGGTTCACCTGGCTCAATAATATAGTCGATCTTACCAAACTGACCTGAACCACCAGACTGTTTCTTATGGGTATAACTATCTTCGATTCGCTGGGTAATGGTTTCACGATAGGCTACCTGCGGCTTGCCTACAGCGACATCAACGCCGTGAGTTCTGCGCAAAATATCAATCTTGATGTCCAGATGCAGTTCACCCATACCTTTGAGGATAGTTTCACCACTTTCTTCATCAGTCATCACATAAAATGAAGGATCTTCCTGAACCATCTTGTTCAGTGCAATACCCATCTTTTCTACAGCCGCCTTATCCTTTGGTGCAATCGAGATGGCGATAACCGGATCAGGGAACACCATTGGCTCCAGGGTAGCCGGATTCTTTGGATCACAAAGGGTATGGCCGGTCTTGACATTTTTCATGCCGACGACTGCAACAATATCCCCGGCCTGGGCACGTGTCAGTTCCTCACGAGAATCGGCGTGCATCTCTACGATACGACCGATTCGTTCAGTCTTTCCGGTGAAGGAGTTCATCACCGTCATACCCTTTTCCATAATACCGGAATAGATGCGTACAAAGGTCAGCGCACCAAAGCGGTCATCCATAATCTTGAACGCCAGAGCACGCAAAGGCGCTTCCGGCGTGACTATAGCGAATTTACCGGTTTCATTACCTTCCAGGTCAACTTCAGGCTGGGGTTCAACTTCCTGCGGATTAGGCAAATAGTCGACCACAGCATCCAGAATCAGCTGCATCCCTTTGTTCTTGAATGCAGAACCGCAGTAGGTCGGGAAGAAATCCAGCTTAATGGTACCCTTACGGATGCAGCGTTTGAGCTCTTCAATAGAAGGCTCCTCGCCATCCAGGTACTTCTCCATCAGGTCATCATCCTGCTCAACGGCAGCCTCTACCAGCATCTCGCGATACTCTTCAACCTTATCAACCATATCCGCAGGGACGTCCTGTAACTCGTAACTCAGCGGATCTCCACTCTCATCCCACACCCACGCCTTGCGGGTCAACAGATCGACCACACCCTTGAGCTGTTCTTCGACGCCGATCGGCAATACCATGACGAGCGGATTGGCACCCAACACTTCCTTAACCTGCTTGACCACGCGATAAAAATCGGCACCCATACGATCGAGCTTGTTAACGAAGATGATACGCGCAACTTCTGACTCATTCGCATAGCGCCAGTTGGTTTCGGACTGGGGCTCAACACCACCAGAGCCGCAGAACACACCAATACCACCATCGAGTACCTTCAGGGAACGGTACACCTCAATGGTGAAATCCACGTGTCCCGGAGTATCAATAACATTAAAGCGGTGTTCGTTCCATATGCAGGAGGTGGCAGCAGACTGGATCGTAATACCGCGCTCGGATTCTTGGTCCATAAAGTCCATAGTGGACTCACCGTCATGCACTTCACCGAGCTTATGGATCTTACCTGTCAATTTCAGGATGCGCTCGGTAGTGGTCGTTTTACCAGCATCTACGTGAGCGAAGATACCGATATTTCGGTAAAGAGTTAGATCTGTCATTTTCGTACTCTGAGTTAGACAATAAATTTAGAATTCAGTGACCACCAATACACACTACCCAGAAGGCAGGAAGAACAGAATGTATATTCTGTTTCATCAAACCTTCCCATCTGATTCGCTGGCTCTGGCGATCCGTAAACCAACAACAATATGATTGACGTGCCAGATGCATAGTGGCAGCACGGCATGAACCCCTAGAGCCCTGCACAAATTAGTGCTTGTTCCAGCAGCCCAGTCATAAATAGCCGCGTATTTTAACCTGAAACCAAGAGAGAATGGTAAGGTTTCCTGCCTAAATGCGTAATGTTTTTCGCTGAAAGGCCGAAAAAGTAACGACAGCCTAGTTCACCGGCACAAAACCAATACCGAGAATATCTCTTAACCGACTGTTTTATGACAATTATTTGAATTTCTGAGGCAGGAATAAAATGGAGCTGGCGACAGGAGTCGAACCCGCGACCTGCTGATTACAAATCAGCTGCTCTACCAACTGAGCTACGCCAGCCAAAAACGAGGGCCTATTCTAGAAGATCCCACCCGATGTGACAACGCGTGAACAAGGATATTCCTGGTTTTTTATTGACTCATTTCTTTGTGTCAGGCTCTCAGCCACTTTTACGACTTGTTCTTGCACAGCACGATAATCAACCCAGTACGTCGGTACTGATATCAGCCTGGGTACAACCCGGGCAGAATGCCCCTTGCCTGCGACCTCTTTTCGTCTCGCTTCAGCATTGTTTTTACTGGAGAAAACACCCAGCGAGATACCGTTTCTCTGCTCACCCTTTACAAACCGTCGCAGATCCGTAATCCCACTTTCACGTAATTGGCCCACTTTATCAATTGCGGCCTGTTGGCTCTCAAGCGGCGGGATAACAACCCAATAACCGATTGGTTTTTCCATTGATTCACGCCGATGTGAGGCGTCCATTCCCTGGCTCATGAGTGACTCAGCCAAAGCCCTGGCCTCAGCCCCACGCTCGAAGGGCCCAAATGCACCACAGACCAGAGTGATGGGCTGTTTTGGCAGCTCAGACTCCTTCGGGAGGGGGCCTGACTCCCTATCTGAAACAGCGGACATGTCAGCCGCGTTATCCGCGGCAATAGCATCATTATTTAAGACCATACCGCCAGCCACTGCCGGCTCTTGATCCTCTACTTTTGGTAAATCTGAGTGGGCATCTTGATCTGAACCAGTCGCAGTGTCTGGCACTTCAGCAATCTCTGCATTGGCCGCATTGACTGTGTCACCTTCACGTGATTGCTCTGGCAGGACATCAGATGGATTGCCGCTTTCTGACAACTCAGATAAAAGTTTAAGATTTCCCACACCCGGATGGATTGCAGGCCGCATTGACTCCCCGGCTGTATTTTGTTGAAGCCCCCAACCCAGTAATACAATATTGGCCAGCAGTAGCAGACTCACCAGCCATTTCATCCTTGCTTTCTCCCCGCCTCAGCCACAACCGCCAATCCTTTCATAACCAATCCATGATCAATAATGTAAGTCAGTGAAAGCCCTGCGGCAATTGTCTGTGCATCACTGCCAGTGAGAATCAGCTTTGGCGTAGTTTTATACTTGGCCTCCGCCTCCTGCATGCTGCGCTCAATAAGGGCAGCGGCGGCATTTAAAGCTGCCGATGCAACCGCAACCGCCGTATCGCGTGCAAATAGCTTATCTATCTCGGCCGGCTCTACTCGTGGGATCTTCGTATCACGCAAAAGTGATTCTCGCATGAGATTCAGACCCGGCAGAATCATTCCTCCATGATGCATCCCCTCATGAGTCATCAGATCGATAGTTATTGCCGTTCCACAATCAACAATACAGACAGTGCTATCCTCCACCGACTTAACTGCCAGAAGGGTTAACCAACGGTCGACGCCGAGCTGCACCGGATTATCATACCCGTTGGTCACCCCATAACCGTTGGCTTGCGAACAGACCATCTGCGGTCTCAGTCGCCACGAATTAACAATCCAGGCTGAGAGTGCTTGGCCCAGTTCATCACCCGCCACATTTGCAATATAGACGCGGTCCGGGATGGGTATTTTTGACCAGCACTTTTCAGCCAACTGATTATAGGCATTCGTTTTGTGTGGTTCAGATGCAACAGCTGAAATTACACCCCCATGCAACAGGGCCCATTTAAGGTTTGTGTTTCCAACATCAACCAGCAGTATGTTTTCGCTGTTCATCATGAATTATCACCGTGCTGGCCATCAGGCGAGCCGCAATGAAACCTCGCCACCATGATAAGCCTTGATTCCGTCTGTCGTTTCCACCAGCAGCGCACCTGCCTCATCTATTCCTCGATGGACACCCTGAATGGTGTGGTCACCCAACAACAGCTGAATAGCTTTCCCATCATAGACATCATATGAGCGCCATGTCTGCCTTAATGGCGCAAGGCCCTCTTTCTCAAATGCTGTCATTAGTTCTTGTAGATTACTGACCAATCCTGCCACGATCTGATTGCGTGATAACGGCTCTCCACCGGCAATCTGGTTAAGATCAATCCAGGGCTGGTCAATCATCTCCGCTTGCTCGGAAGGAAGGTGGACATTGATACCAACACCAATAACCACATTACTCGGACCACTCTGCTCTCCCGACACTTCCAAAAGCAGACCTGCCAGTTTCCTTCCGTCACACAAAATATCATTGGGCCACTTGAGTCCCACTCCAGCTATACCATTCTGCTCAAGTGTTCGAACAACAGCCAAACCGGCAACCAGGCTGACACCACTTAATTCAGCAGGCGCCAAACTAAAGCGCATGAACATGGAAAAATATATGCTACTACCAAAAGGCGATATCCAACTGCGCCCTCTGCGACCCCGCCCATCAGTCTGACGTTCTGCAATACAGACGTGGCCACTCTTCAACTGAGCAGGCGGCCTTTCCATTAGATAACTGTTTGTAGATGCTACCGAGTCAAGAATCTCAATATAGGGTACTGATCGCGTGGATAGGGCAGAAAGATAGTTATTGATTCGCCCATGGTCGAGCGGCTCAAATGGGTGCGGTAAGCGATAGCCCCGTCCCCTGACAGAATGTACCTGAAGCCCGCACTGTACTTTTAACTGATCCAGCTGTTTCCACACAGCTGCCCGACTAACCCCCAAGGTCTTCGCTAACTGCTCGCCCGAGTGCCATTCACCATCTGCCAGTAGGGCCAAGAGTTGTCTGCGACTGTTCATATTAGATGCCACAATTTTTATATCCAGCCATTCACTTTATACAGCGCTTAACATCCAGGACGCGCGCCTAGCCAGGATTGCCTTATCTACATCCTGCTTTACCCACAAGTCACAGGTATCATTGACTGCCGGCAACGGCGTTACTTCGAAAACCATTAATTCGTCGCGACGAAATGCATGTATTGTTACGGGTGCCCCATTTATAGCATTAGTTACCAGTCCATCAATATTGGCTTCAGTTACACGAAGACCATCAATTGAAACCAATGTGTCACCTGCCGATAGTCCGGCTATTTGTGCTGCGCCACCTTTAAACACATTCGTTAATACCAAGTCTTTTCCATCTGAACGAGTAACAACACCAAGTACTAACCGTGAACCTTCTGTTTCTGTCGTTGGATCTGCAAGACCACCGGTATCATTTACTCCCCGAGACTGTCGCAGGCGATAACCTATTCCTATAGATGCGAGTGTACTTTTTAAATCCAGATCATCCGTCCCGCGTATAGCATTATCAAAGAAGCCACTGAGGTTTAACCCTGTATGCGAAGAGATAATTTGTTCAACACCATCCTCATCAAGTCCGATGTTCCTTGATCCATACTGACTCCATAACAAACGCATAATGTCATCAAGCGTAAACTTACCCTCTGTTCCTTCTCGTATAAGCTGGTCAAGCGTTAAAGCAATAAGTGCACCTTTCGTGTAATAACTGACAATTGTATTTGGGGCATTTTCATCCTGCTTATAGAATTTCGTCCACGCATCAAAACTTGAATCTGATACAGACTGGAGTAGTCGACCCGGCCCCTTCATAACTCGAGTGATCGTTTTAGCTAATAGCTGGAGATAACTATCCAGATCTATGCAGCCAGACCTGAGAAGGGCCAGATCATCATAGTATGAAGTGATCCCTTCAAACGCCCACAACAGTGTGGTGTAAGTTTCACTTCGCAAATCAGGATTAACAAAACTTTTAGGCTTTATCCTTTTTACATTCCACAGGTGAAAGTATTCATGGCTACAAAGTCCAAGAAACTGCCGATACCCTTCACTCATTTTGGTCTGGTGCTTTTGCGGTAGATCATCTCGTTTGCAGATTAAGGCCGTAGAGGTTTTATGTTCCAAACCCCCGTATCCCTCACCGACGGCCATTACAAGAAAGAGATAACGATCCATTTCAGGCAATTCACCAAACAGAGCAATTTGTTGTGCGCATATTTTTTTAAGGTCAGTGCAGATGCGCTCCGTATCCGCATAGTGCTTTCCGGTTATAACAACGTCATGCCTAACACCAGCCACCGTGAAAGAAGCATCTGTAAAAAAACCCATTTCGACAGGATGGTCAATCAGTTCTTCGTAATTGGACGCTCCATAGGTTCCGAAGGCATAGGGGTTTGCACCACAGGATGGCAATGTTGTAGCAACTCTCCACTTTTTATAGGGCTCACCCTCTGGCGGTACAATTTCAACAAGGCAGGCCTGATCTGCCTGTTCGTCTACTCTTAACAAAAGACTGGTTCCGTTAAAAAAACCATGCGTTGTATCCAAGTGAGCACCACGCACTGAGAGATCCCATGCATAGACCTGGTAAGTGAGCGTGATCGGTTTTTTTGTGGCCGGCAGTTTCCAGGTTTGTTTATCTAGCTTCTCTAATCGCAGTTCGCTTCCCTCGGAGTGGGCGGATATTGAAATAATATTTCGCGAGAAGTCTCGAATCATATAGCTGCCGGGAATCCATGCAGGCAGAGAAACCTGCTGTCCGGATGGGTTAGGCTTTTGGATAGTCAGCGTAACCTGAAACAGATGGGCTTCGGGTGAAATAGGTTGAACTTTGTAATCTATCATTGCGTAACAGCTCGACAAAATTAGTAGAAGAACTGTATCAAATTAAGGAGCTAAAGGAGAGGCTTGG
>ATLU01000012.1_pt1 | contig 125767 bp, 120 predicted proteins | sample 178751 | NCBI WGS metagenome assembly ATLU01 (sample SAMN02211837, study PRJNA209200) | bioreactor metagenome | isolation source: day 23 sample from continuous culture bioreactor inoculated with sediment... | place: Germany: Wadden Sea | collected 2011
CTTGAGGTGGAATACGACCTGTCCAACGTGATGTTCCTGACCACGGCGAACTCCTACAACATGCCGGGGCCGCTTCTGGACCGGATGGAGATCATTTCGCTCGCGGGTTACACCGAGGACGAAAAGCGCGAGATCGCGAAGCAGCATCTGGTCGACAAGCAGGTGAAGAACCACGGGTTGCGCAAAGGCGAATTCGTCCTGACAGACGAGGCCCTGACCGACATGATCCGCTATTACACTCGCGAAGCCGGTGTGCGGAACCTGGAGCGTGAGATCGCCAAGGTCGCGCGGAAGGCCGTGACCCGGATCGTGCGCAAGACCGATGAGACCGTGACAGTCACGCCGGAGACGCTCGAAGACTACCTCGGGGTCCGTAAGCACCGTTATGGTCTGGCTGAGAAGGAAGATCAGATCGGTGTCGTCACGGGGCTGGCCTGGACCAGCGTGGGCGGCGATCTGCTCCATATCGAGGCGCTGCGTCTGCCCGGCAAGGGTCGGATGAAGACCACCGGCAAGCTCGGCGATGTGATGAAAGAATCGATCGACGCGGCAAGCTCGTTCGTGCGCTCCATCGCGCCCGAGATCGGGGTGAAGCCGCCGCAGTTCGAGAAGTGGGACATCCACGTCCACGTGCCCGATGGGGCCACGCCGAAAGACGGGCCGTCCGCCGGTCTGGCGATGGTCACATCCATCGTGTCGGTGCTGACCCGGATTCCGGTGCGCAAGGATATTGCCATGACGGGCGAAGTCAGCCTGCGGGGCAATGCCATGCCGATCGGTGGTCTGAAGGAGAAACTTCTGGCGGCCCTGCGCGGTGGTATCAAAACGGTGCTGATCCCGGAGGAGAACGTCAAAGACCTCGCGGATATTCCGGACAACGTGAAAGAGGGGCTGGAGATCATTCCGGTGACCAACGTGCGTGATGTCCTGAAGATCGCCCTGGTGGAACAGCCGGACCCCATCGAATGGGACGAGGCTGCCGAAGAGGCTGCCGCGGCGGCGATGAAGAAAGAAGGCGAGGCGGCGCAGATCGCGCATTAAGCCTGCCTGTCATTTGAGCGAACCGGGGCCGGACGCAGCATATCGCGTCCGGCCCCCATATTTTGTGGGCGGCGGCGACAATGCCCCCTTTTTTCGTTAACCGTTTAGATATATCGTCGTGTTAGGCGTAAAACCCGGATACTCCGGGGCGTCTTGTTTTTATCAACCGGCCACAGAAGCCGGACCATTCACAGGCACAAACACATGGCGACGAAAAAGAAATCGACGCGCGCGTCTTCGGCGCGCTCCACCTCCAAACGCGCGACCCCGGCGAAGAAGGCCAAAGAGGTCGAACCGGTGGATGACGAAGTGATCGACGAGGTAACCGTGGACGAGGTCGAGGCGCTGGTGGCGCCGGCGGGTGAGACGACGGTGGCGGTAGAAAGCCCCGCGGAAGCGACCAAGCCCCCCGCACCGGTGCAGGGCGTTACCCGCGCCGTCGCGGAGGACACCGAGGATGATGCGACCGCGCTGGTCAACGGCGAACTGGTCGAGAAATTTGTCAAGAAAGACCTGATCGACCGCGTGATTGCGCGCTCCGGCGTGAAGCCGCGCTTTGCCCGCCAGGTCACCGAAGCGCTTCTGATCGAACTTGGAGCGATGCTGGAAGAACGGGAAATGCTGCAACTTCAACCGCTTGGAAATCTCAAGGTCCAGCGGCGCAAGGACGTGGGTGATGGCGAAGTCATCATCACCAAGCTCAAGCGGAAAAAGGATGGGCCGGAGGGCGACGACCCTCTTGCAGCCGCGGCGGAGTGACGCTAAATAGCCCGGCAACGGGTGATTAGCTCAGTGGTAGAGCGCTTCGTTCACATCGAAGATGTCAGGAGTTCAAATCTCTTATCACCCACCATTACCCCTTCGGGGATGAGCAAAGCGCGGGCCAAGGTCCGCGCTTTTCGCGTTCGGGGGCAGCGTTGAGTCCTGCGAAATTGAGCGTGTGTTGGGGGTTGCCAGCCGGCGACCTTCCGGCTAAATCCCCGCCTCACGGGTGGTTAGCTCAGTTGGTAGAGCGTCTCGTTTACACCGAGGATGTCGGGGGTTCGAGCCCCTCACCACCCACCATTTTTCCATACCGGGTTTCTGGCTTCATAGGGTCCGCGACGCGCGGGTCGGGTATGACCATGTGTGCATGTCCTTGCCGGCCCGGAAACCGGACGAATGGCGGACGCGATCAGCCTGCGGGCGATGGGCCTTGGCCCGAAAAATCGCCATTTTCACAGCCGAACCGGGCAGGCTGCAAAGGCCGCGACCTGGGATGAAAAAATTCCCCTATTTTGGTCAAAACCCGGCTTGACGTGCCGGGGCCGGGGGCCTAGAAGCACCGAACGCAGCGGGCGGTTGTAGCTCAGTTGGTTAGAGTGCCGGCCTGTCACGCCGGAGGTCGCGGGTTCGAGCCCCGTCAACCGCGCCACTGCTGCGAAAGCGCCCTTAGGGGTGCTTTTTTATTGCCCGGTTCCCCGTTGCGAAGAATTCCTGCGCTTTACGCATTTTGCGCGTTGACGGGGGGCTTCGGGTTTCCTAATCAGGCGCCCACGCGGTTGTAGCTCAGTTGGTTAGAGTGCCGGCCTGTCACGCCGGAGGTCGCGGGTTCGAGCCCCGTCAACCGCGCCACTTTCCTCGACGTCAGAAACCGCGTGCCGGTAAAACGGGTGCGACGTTACGCGCCTCGAAAACCCCGGGGCGGGTGGCTAGGTGTTGGGAAAGACCTGAGGACCCCGCGATGAAATTTCTCGACGATATTCCAGTGACGACCGTGCTGATATTCTGCCTGACGATCGGCCTGGCCCCCTTCGCGCCGCCGCATGTCTGGGAGAAGGTGCAGATGTTGTTTGCCGGCACTTTGGTCGAACCGATAGATATCTTCGATTTCCTGATGCACGGCGCGCCTTGGCTGGTGCTGATCGTGAAGCTTGGGCGGATGGGATTCGTCCAGCTCAAGACCGATAGCTAGGCGGGTAGGGCGAACCCCAGAGCGGCTTCGAGCCGGGGGTCGAGCGCAGACCCGAGAAAGGCGCGGTCTTCGGGGGAGACCTCTTTCGGCGGGGCCGGTCGATCCGGCACATTGGCCAGGAATTTCGAGCCGAGCCGTTTCGTGACGGGCCGGTATTCTTCGACCGGAGCGAGGTCGAAGGCTTCGCTGATCTGGACGATGAAGCCTTCGGGGTCGTTCTGCACGGCATCCAATCGACAGAGGACGAGATTGCAGCCGCGGTTGCGCAATCCCATCAGGAAGGCGGCCTTCATGGTGCGCAGGTCCGCGATATGGGCAAAGGGCTGACCGGATATCGGGTGCCGATCCTGCAAGAGCGGCGTGCCCGCCGTGCGCCACGCATCGGCCTGCGCGAAATAGCGCGGGCGGTCGATGATCGTCACCCAGGGTGTGCGCAGGAAACTTGCGAAATCAAGCGCTTGCATGGCGGGTGGGCAGTGCCAGGGTTTCGAGTACATCGAGCGCACCCAGCCCAGTGGTTCGCGCACCACGCCGACGATCAACGCGCGTTTCCCGAAGCCTGTGGACTGGGCGAACCCGTGCTTCCAGCCGTATTGATCCGTGGGGGTGAGCGTCGAGTTCTTGGCGATCAGGCGATTGACGAAGTTCGTACCGGAAGATCGTTCGCCGAAGACCTGCACATGGTCCGGCACCGCTTTGTGTCGGCGCTGAATGAGAAGTCCGTCTTTGGCAAGGCTCATGGGGCCAATCTGCCCCGCGATCCCGTCCGAGAAAAGCCAAATCCGCGCTTGGACCGCGCCATCTTCGGCGCTTTGGATTTTCGGCAACAAATCAGGGTCGGAGAGGATGGGCCGGAGAGAGTGACAGGGTCATGAGATACGCCCATACCCACGAGCTGCCGGAGCGGTTTTTCGGGATCGTGTGAGGGTTTCGCCCCGGCTTGCGCCGGGACGACTGACCGGGGGAGGCGCTGCCTCCCCCGGACCCCCTCCGAGGTATTTTCAAACCAGAGAGGAGCCAGAGGTCAGTCCGAAAGGGCCGCGAGAATGCGCACCCAGCTTCGGATGCCCTTGTGGAAGCTCTGGACGTCGTATTTCTCGTTCGGCGAGTGGATGCGGTCGTCGTCCTTGGCAAAGCCGATCAGCATCGCGTCCATCCCGAGGATGTTTTTGAAGTGACCCGCGACGGGGATCGAGCCGCCGGCGCCGATGAAGGCCGCTTCGACGCCCCATTCGTCCGAGAGGGCCTGGCGGGCGGTTTCAAACGCGGGATCGTTGGTGGACATGACCGAGGCGGGCGCACCGTGGCCGTTGCCGAAATCGCAGGTGACGTCTTCGGGCAGGCGGGCGTTGACGAAATCGACAAAGGCGGCGTGGATCTTGTCCGGATCCTGATTGCCGACAAGGCGGAAGCTGATCTTGGCGTGGGCCTCGGCGGGCAACACGGTCTTGAACCCGTCGCCGGTGTAACCGCCGACGAACCCATTTACCTCGCAGGTCGGGCGCGACCACATAAGCTCGAGCGGAGTGCGGTCGGATTCGCCAGCGGGGTTCGAGAGGTTCACGTCCGCCAGGAACCGCATCGGGTCGAAATCAAGCATGTCCCACTGGGCTTTCAACTCGGGGGCAAGCTCCGGCACGTCGTCGTAGAAGCCGGGCAGGGTGACCGCGCCGCCCACGTCATGCAGATCGGCGCAGATCCTCGCGAGGACATGGATCGGGTTGGCCGCCATGCCGCCGTAAAAGCCCGAGTGAAGGTCGCGGTCGGCGCCGTGTAGGGTAATCTCTTCGGCGAGAAGCCCACGCAACTGGGTGACGATGGCCGGGGTCTTGCCGTCGAAAAGGCCGGTGTCGCAGATCATCGCGATGTCGGCTTTCAGCTCGTCGGCGTTTTCCTTGAGGAACGGGATCAGTGAGGGCGAGCCGCTTTCTTCTTCGCCCTCGAGGAAGATGGTGATGCGGCAGGGCAGGCTGCCGTGCACATCGACCCAGGCGCGCATGGCCTCGATGAAGGTCATGAGCTGGCCCTTGTCGTCCGAGGCGCCGCGGGCACGGATCACCCGGCCCTTGTCGGTCTCTTCGATCCGGGGCTCAAACGCCGGGCTGTCCCAGAGATGTTCCGGGTCGACGGGCTGCACGTCGTAGTGGCCATAAAAGAGCAGGTGCGGCAGGTCGTCTGCCTCGGGGCCGCCATGGGCCACGACCATCGGGTGGCCGGGCGTTGCGCGCTTCTCGGCGGTGAAGCCGATGGTGGTGAGGTCGGTAACCAGCCAGTCGGCGGCACGGTCGCAATCGGACTTGTAGGCAGGGTCGGTCGAGATCGACGGGATTTCGAGCAGACTGAACAGCCGGTCGAGGGCCGCGTCGAGCGTACCGTCGACCCGGAACAGAACGGTTTCGAGTGACATGAGGTCTCCTATTGGTTTCGGCGGAAACCGTAGCATTGTCGTGAGCGGCGTCCAGTCACACTGGTCAGCCGAGACCCTCCGGCTTATGTTGCGGCCAAATAACGAGGAAGGGATTCCCACAATGCGCAAAGCGATTACAGGCATCGCAGTTGCCCTGATGGCGACCAGTGTCGCTGTCGCAGAGCCGATGTCGAGCGGTGCGGCCCGCAAACAGCTTTTCTCCGCAAAGGAAATGGTGCTGCACCCGATGGACCTCAAGGTCTTTTCCAAGGCGATGGGGCGCAGCGTGAAGTTGACGCTCGACCAGATGAAGGGACGGAGCCAGATGCTCAAGTTCCTCGAAGCAGGCTACGGCTACTACGGTGCTGTGGCGTTTCCGGTGGACGGGGACGGACAGGAGCCGCCGACCATTATCGCGCAGCTCAACTCGCCGGGAGCGGCGCAGACGGCGGCTGTGAACGCTTGCCAGTCCGCCAATGGCACGCAATGTGCCGTGGCGGCATTGCTCTTGCCGAAGGGCTATACATCGCGTGATCTGACGCTGAGCCAGGCCGCGACTGCCAAGGTTGCGAATGAATGGGAAGACGGCGCGCTGCCCAAGTTCCTGGCATTCTCGCCGACGACGAGTGCCTGGGGCGTGGCCAAGGGGCCGGGCGCATCGGCACGTATGGCTGTCGAAAGCTGCAAGCAGCCCGATTGCACCGTGGCCGTGGCCGACCAGTAGGCCCGGAATGCTTCAGGACCCCGAAATTTACTTTCGCGGTGTTGATTTAAGTCAACGCATCGCCTGCGACATACTGTATCACGACTTTTGCATATGTTCGTATGGTGCTGATATGTATAGTGCGACCACGAGCAGGAGATTCGGTTCCTGGGAGGGAAACGCGTGAACTACGAGACCAAATTGGATGCGGCGCTGAAGCGCTTGCATGACGAAGGACGTTACCGCGTCTTCATCGACATCGAGCGTGAGAAGGGGAACTATCCCCACGCCACATGGTCCAAAGAGGACGGCACCCAAAGGCCAGTGACGATCTGGTGCGGGAACGATTACCTCGGAATGGGTCAGCATCCGGCGGTTCTCGAAGCGATGCACGACGCCATCGACGCTACGGGCGCGGGGTCGGGCGGGACGCGAAATATTTCCGGCACGACGGTGTATCACAAGCAGCTCGAAGCCGAGCTCGCGGACCTGCACCGCAAGGAAGCGGCGCTGTTGTTTACTTCGGCCTACATCGCCAACGATGCGACGCTGTCGACCCTGCCGAAACTGTTTCCGGGCCTGATCATCTACTCCGACGAGTTGAACCACGCCTCGATGATCGAAGGTGTGCGCCGCAATGGCGGGGCCAAGCGGATTTTCCGTCACAACGACGTTGAGCATCTGCGCGAGCTTCTGGCGGCGGACGATTCGGATGCACCGAAGCTGATCGCCTTCGAATCCGTCTACTCGATGGATGGGGATTTCGGCCCGATCGAAGAGATTTGCAACCTGGCCGACGAATTTGGCGCGCTGACCTATATCGACGAAGTGCATGCGGTTGGCATGTATGGCCCGCGCGGGGCCGGTGTCGCGGAACGCGATGGGTTGATGGGACGGATCGACATTATTAACGGCACGCTCGCCAAAGCTTATGGTGTCATGGGCGGCTACATCGCGGCTTCGGCCAAGATGGTGGACGCGATCCGGTCCTATGCGCCGGGCTTCATCTTCACGACCTCGCTGGCGCCGGCGATTGCAGCCGGGGCGGCCGCCTCTGTCCGTTTCCTCAAGGGATCGGGCGGCAAGGAGCTTCGAGATAAGCATCAGACGCAGGCCAAGATCCTGAAAACACGTCTGAAATCGCTTGGTCTACCGATCATCGACCATGGCTCTCACATCGTGCCCGTGATCGTTGGTGACCCGGTTCATACCAAGAAACTGTCGGACATGATGCTCGACGGGTACGGGATCTACGTGCAGCCGATCAACTTCCCGACGGTGCCGCGTGGCACCGAGCGGCTGCGTTTCACGCCGTCGCCGGTCCATGGGCCGAACGAGATGGATGTGTTGATCCGCGGCATGGATGAGTTGTGGTCGCATTGTGCGCTGAATCGCGCCGAGCTTTCCGCCTAAGTCCTTACCCCGGTGCAAGAATCGTTGTGGCGTGTTACGAATCCAGTAATACAAAGGTAACGGCGCGATTCGTCGTCGTATCTGGGGACACTGACCGCCCTGCGCGGTCCAACACGTTTAGGGGCAGGCTGTATGATCAGGCGTTGGATATCGCCTCGGGTCAACGAAGAAGGGCAAGCTTCCGGGTTTGACTCTTACGAGCTGCGCCTGGGGGATGTGATGCGGGGAGAGCGCGCCACGCTCGGCAAATCGCTCCTCGATGTTCAGCGTGAACTCAAGATCAAAGCCACCTATATCGCCGCCATCGAAAATGCAGACGTGACCGCCTTTGAAACCCCCGGGTTCATCGCGGGCTACGTTCGGTCCTACGCGCGCTATCTGGGCATGGACCCGGATTGGGCCTTCAAAAGCTTCTGTCTCGAAAGTGGGTTCCAGACGGCGCATGGTCTGTCGCCCTCCGCCTCGGTAATCGCGAAACCGGTCAAGGCCGAACGCGACCCGGACGTCGATCCGCTGGCCAATCCGAATGCGTCTTTCGTGCCCAGTGGCGGGTCGATTTTCGACGGGGTCGAGCCGGGCGCGATTGGCTCTGTCGCGGTGCTGGTCGGGATCGTCGGTATCCTCGGGTTTGGTGGCTTCTCGCTTCTCCAGGAAATTCAAAAGGTTGACTTTGCACCTGTCGATCAGTCGGTGGGTGTGCTCGAACAGCTCGAAGGAATCGACGCGCCGATTGGCACGCCGGCTGAAGCGTCGGACGGTGCCGACCAGGTCGCTGGCCTCAGCACGCCGCCCTCCGCCGAAGCCCTGGACCGGCTCTATCGCCCCGAAGCGCTGGATGTGCCGGTTCTCATTGCGCGCGATGGTCCGATTTCGACTCTCGATCCGCGCGAGGTCGGCGTTCTGCCAGACATTGGTGTGAGCGGGCCTCAGAACGCGCGCTCGGCGCCCGGTCTGGCCGGGGCGGATGCGATTGACGATGCTGTGAATACGGTCGTTGCCGACGCCTCGGGCGTTCAGGTCTTTGGCCCGGATGCACCCGATGTGGCCATCTTCGCGGTGCGCCCGTCCTGGGTTCGTGTGCAGGCAGCCGATGGATCGGTCCTGTTCGAAAAGATCCTCGATGCGGGCGAGCAATACGTTCTGCCCAAGACCGAAACGCCGCCGCTGCTTCGCTCCGGCAATGCGGGATCGGTCTATTTCGCTGTGAATGGCACGGCCTATGGTCCGGCGGGCGAAGGGGCTTCGGTGGTGAGCAAGATCGCCCTGGCGCCTGACGCGATCGCCGAGAGCTACACGGTTGCCGATATTACGGCGGACCAGGATCTTGCTGATTTCGTTGCCGTCGCGGACGCCAGCCAATAAGCGCGCCAAACACCGCCCTGTGACCCGCTCTTCCCTTGTTCCGTAGCACATCGCACGGTATCTGTGGCCCAACCCAACCCAGTGAGGCCCCATGTCCCACAATCCGATCCGTCCGTGGCGCAATATCGAACGCCGGAAATCCCGCCAGATCATGGTGGGCAACGTCCCCGTCGGGGGCGATGCGCCCATTGCCGTGCAGACGATGACCAACACCCTGACAACGGACGTGAAAGCGACCATCGAACAGGTGCAGGCGGCGGCCGAGGCAGGTGCGGACATCGTGCGCGTGTCGGTGCCGGACGAAGCCTCGTCCAAGGCGCTGAAAGAGATCACGCGGGAAGTGACGGTGCCCATCGTGGCCGACATTCACTTCCACTACAAACGCGGGATCGAAGCGGCGGAAAACGGCGCGGCCTGTCTTCGGATCAATCCGGGTAATATCGGCAAGCCCGAGCGCGTGCGCGAGGTGATCGCTGCGGCCAAGGACCACGGGTGTTCCATGCGGATTGGCGTGAACGCCGGGTCGTTGGAAAAGCACCTATTAGACAAATACGGTGAGCCGTGCCCGGAAGCGATGGTCGAGTCTGGCCTCGAACATATCCGCATCCTGGAAGACAACGACTTCCACGAGTTCAAGATTTCCGTCAAAGCCTCGGACGTGTTCCTGTCGGCGGCGGCCTATTATGCGCTGGCCGATGCAACGGATGCCCCGCTGCATCTCGGGATCACGGAAGCCGGGGGTCTGACCTCGGGCACGATCAAGTCGTCCATCGGTCTGGGCAACCTGCTTTGGGCGGGGATCGGGGACACGATCCGGGTCTCGCTTTCCGCCGATCCGGTGGAAGAGGTGAAAGTCGGGTTCGAGATTCTCAAGTCGCTCAATTTGCGCCATCGCGGCGTGAACATCATTTCCTGCCCGTCCTGTGCGCGCCAGGGGTTCGACGTGATCAAAACGGTGGAAACTTTGGAAGATCGTCTGGCCCATATCCACACGTCGATTTCGCTCTCGATAATCGGCTGCGTGGTGAACGGTCCGGGTGAGGCTCTGATGACTGATGTGGGCTTTACCGGCGGCGGCGCCGGGCACGGCATGATCTACATGGCGGGCAAGCAGGACCATAGGATCGACAACGAAGAGATGGTCGATCATATCGTGGAGCTGGTCGAGAAGAAGGCCGCCGAGATCGAAGCGGAAAAAGAATCTGCGGAAGCGGCTGCCGAGTGATCCGAGCCATGATTGTTAAGGTAAAAACGGGAGCCCTATGGCTCCCGTTTTCGTTTTGTATCAATACTTTGTAAGCTGGGCTTCGCGCAGGAGATCAGCTTTTCGACTGGCGCAGTTCCTCCACGATCTCCTGCATCGCGTTCAACGGCACATAGCCGCGCAGCATCTGGTCTTCCATCACGAAGGTCGGCGTCCCGGTGATTTGCAGCCGGTTGGCAAGATCGCGGTTCTCGGAAATCCGGCGCTCGACCTCGGGGTCGCTCATCTTGGCGACGATGGCCGGGCCGTCATAACCCATGTCGTCGGCCATCCGTGCGAGCACTTCTTCGGTCGGGTTGGCGCGCAGTGTCATCAGGGCGTCGTGAACTTCTGCATAAGCCTCTTCGCCTTCGACAAGCTGGGTCGCGATAGCGAATTGCGAGGAGGTCAGGCTGTCGGGGCCGAGGATGGGGAACTCCTTGTAGATCATCTTGATATTGCCGTCGGCGTCGATGAGCTGGTTCACCTCGGGAAAGGCTTTGCGGCAATAGCCGCAGCGGTAATCCACGAATTCCACCAAGGTGATGTCGCCGTCCGGGTTGCCGCCAACATGGGAATAGCCGTCGTTGACGATGCTTTCCATGTTGGTTGTGACAAGCGTCTTGTCGCTGGCGACCGCGTCGGCGGCCTGGCGGCGTTCCAGCACGTCGATGGCTTCCATTAGCACTTCGGGGTTTTCCAGAAGATAGCCGCGAATCTCGTCGCGAAAGGCGCTGCGTTCGTCGTCGGTCATGGCGCTGATGTCAAAAGCAGTGGCGGGGGTTGCGGCGAGGCCGAGCGCGAGCAGGGCGGGGGCAAAACGGATCATGGTCACTCCAAATCGTTGGTCGCGCGGACGCTAGCGGGCAGGGGGCGCGATCACAACCCGGCGCGTCACCGGGTCGCGGATATTGACCTTTTCCTGCCAACGGGTCAGGCAGTCCCTGAATAGACGGCGGAGGTGTCCATGCGCAAATCAACTCGAAGCGAGGTCGATCCGTTCATCGTCATGGATGTGATGGAAGCGGCGCGGGCGGCGGAAGAGGCCGGACGACACATCATCCATATGGAGGTAGGTCAGCCCTCGACGCCCGCCCCCAAAGCCGCGCGTGATCGGGTGGCGCAGGCGCTGGAGACGGACAGCCTGGGCTATACCGTGGCGCTTGGGTTGCCGGAGTTACGGGCCGGGATCGCCGCGCTCTATGGGCGGTGGTATGGCGTCGATCTGGACCCGAACCGCGTGGTCGTGACCGCCGGGTCGTCGGCGGCTTTCCTGCTATCCTTCACGACGCTTTTCGACACCGGCGACCGGGTCGGGATCGCCGCGCCGGGGTATCCATCGTATCGGCAGATCTTGAAGGCCTTGGGCATGGATCCGGTGGTGTTCCCGGCGTCCGAAGCGAACCGGTATCAGCCCGTGCCGGAGGATTTGCCACCCGACCTGGCTGGCCTCATGGTGGCCTCGCCCGCGAACCCGTCGGGCACGATGCTGGGCAAAGAGGCGCTTGGGGACTTGGCCGAAGCCTGCGCGGCCCGCGGCACCTCGCTCATCTCGGACGAGATCTATCATGGTTTGCATTACGAGGACCGGGCGGTGAGTGCCTTGGAGGTCACCGACGAGGTGCATGTTATCAATTCCTTCTCCAAGTATTTCTCGATGACCGGCTGGCGCGTCGGCTGGATGGTGGTCCCCGAGGACCATGTCCGAACCGTCGAGCGGATCGCGCAGAACATGTTCATCTGCCCGCCCCATGCAAGCCAGGTGGCCGCACTTGGGGCATTGGATGCGGTGGAGGAGTTGGAGGCGAACCGTGCCGTCTATGCCAGAAATCGCGCCTTGATGCTGGAGGGGCTGCCGAAGGCGGGCTTTGAGCGGATCGCGCCGCCCGACGGGGCGTTTTATGTCTACGCGGATGTGCCGCATCTGACCGAGGACTCGAACGCCCTGGCGCAGGATATTCTCGCGAAAGCGGGGGTCGCCGTGACGCCCGGATTGGACTTCGACCCGGACCGCGGCGGCCAGACGTTGCGTTTTTCCTACGCGCGCTCGACCGCAGATATCGAGGAAGGGCTTGCCCGTTTGCGCGACTACATGGCCGCGCGCGGCTGACGCCGCACACGACAGGGTAAGCCGCGCGCGCCTTCGGCGCACCCGGCGGTGAGGGGCGCTGCCCCTCGCGCTTGCGCGCTCACCCCGAGGTATTTGTGGAACGGTGAAATGGAAATGCGTTAGGCTGGCGGAAAAACAGGGCAGGACATGATTAGGCTTTTTCTGATGTTGGCGGTTTTCTGGGCGGGTGCGGCGCAGGCGCAATCCCTGACGGCACTTGCGCGGTTGTCGGGCGATGGCGTGCAGGTGGAGGCCGAGGGAAAGGGGCTGGCGATTTCGATCGAGATGAACCGGTCGATCCCGTGGCGGGTTTTCACGCTCGATGAGCCGCGCCGACTGGTCCTGGATTTCTCGGAGCTGGCCTGGGACGGGGCAGACCTGGATCGGGTGGCCGATGAGCTTGACCTGGTCGACGAGGTCCGCACGGGGCTGTTTCGCCCCGGCTGGTCGCGCATGGTCCTCACCATGGCGGCGCCGTTGGCGATCGAAGCGGCGGATATGCGGTCTCTGGAGGAGGGCGCGCGGGTGAGCGTTCGGCTGGAGCGCACCGATGACGCGTCTTTTTCCCGTGCCGCCGGGGCGCCCGCCTCCGCCGTATTCGCGATGCAGCCGATTGAAATCACGCGCACGCCGCGTGGAGAAGGGCCCCTGGTCGTCATGCTGGATCCCGGTCATGGCGGGATTGATCCGGGAGCGGAGCGCGATGGCGTCAAGGAGGCCGACCTGGTGCTGACCTTCGCGCGCGAGTTGAAAGAGGTGCTTTTGCGGCAGGACAATATCGAGGTGGTCCTGACGCGTGACGAGGATGTCTTCGTGCCGCTGGAAGAGCGCGTGTCACTGGCCCGCGCGGCTGGCGCCGATCTGTTCCTGTCGCTTCACGCCGATGCCCTGGCGCAGGGACAGGCAAACGGGGCCACGGTTTACACGCTGTCGGAGGATGCCTCGGACGTGGCAAGCCAGGCCTTGGCGGAACGCCATGACCGGGAGGATTTGCTGGCGGGCGTGGACCTGACACACACCGGGGACGAAGTTGCCCTGGTGTTGATGGACATGGCGCGGACCGAAACGCAGCCGCGGGCGGACAAGCTGGCGGATGCGCTGGTCGAGGGGATTTTCGATGCCACCGGTTCGACCTACAAGACACCGCGCCTCAAGGCCGGGTTCTCCGTGCTCAAGGCGCCGGATATCCCCTCTGCGCTGGTCGAGCTTGGATTTCTCTCATCGAAACGGGATCGCGAGAAGCTGATCGACCCGGAATGGCGGCGACGGGCTGCGGAGGGTATTCGTGATGGCATCCTGAAGTGGGCCGAAGCGGATGCGGCAGCCGCCGAGCGGTTGCGGCAGTAGCCGCTCGGCGGCTTGTCTTGACGGTTTGCTTTTCCTCGCATCCAATTGGAACGGGGAGAGGGGGTATCATGACAAACAAGATTATTGGACTGTTCGTTCTTGCCGCGATAGCTGCGTCCTCTGCACTTGCCGACCCTGTCGGCTCGGTGCGGGGAGCGGAAGGTAGCATTGTTCAGCCACTGGAGAATGTAACTGCGAAAGCGCGCCTGCGTAATCTGGGGTCGGACCATGAAACGTTGTTCCAGGCTGCATGCTGCAAGGTCTGCAAAAAGGGCAAGGCCTGTGGCGATTCCTGCATAAACAGGAATTATACCTGTCGAAATGGGGCAGGTTGCGCCTGTGACGGTTGATCAATTGGCCTCGTTCCGGAAGCGGGCCAGCCAGATGGAGTGGCCGTTGCAGGTCGGGTCCTCTGGCACGAAGTCGATCACCTCGAAGCCGTTTTCGGCGAGCAGGGAGCGATATTCGTCCGGGTCCAGCGAGGCGTGATAGACGCTGGCGCCTTCGACTGTGCCGGTCGCTTCGCCGGCATGGGGGCCGGAGGTGAACATGAGAACGCTGCGCGCATGGGCATGGGCGGCAAAGGTCGCGAACATGGCGCGCTGGTCATCGGCGGCGAGGTGGAAGGTGGAGTTCCACGCCAGGAGCATGTCGAAGGTCTCGCCCAGGTCGAGCCCGCGCATGTCGGCATGGACTGCACGCTCGCGCGGGAGGTTCTCGCGGAACAGGACGAGCATCGAACCGGCGGCGTCGACGCCGGTGATTTCGCAGCGGCGGTCGGCGAGATAGGCGGCCAGCGGTTTACCGGGCCCGCAGCCCAGATCGAGCACTTTGCGGCCGGGTGCGAAGTTCAACGCACGGTCCAGCCAGCGCCGCTCGTAAAGCGTGCGGTCGCGCGACCGGGCGAACCCGCGCGCAACGCGTTCATATGTGGGGATAATATCCTCTGGCCTCATACCAGGTTAGCTAGGCGCGGGGGCGAGAGCCGTCCAGCGAAAACGTGTCGCCAAATCACCGACGGGCGGGTTCTTGCGCATCACGTGCAAATGAGCGCGATCATGGTCCGTTCTTTTTGACCCCAAGCACACGACAGATTATACCATGCGTCTAACCATTTCCGGGGGTTAACCGTGATCCGATTCATCCTGGGCTTCTTCGGCTCGATCTTCTCGTGGCTGACGCTTGCCGCCATCATGGGCGCGCTCACCACCGGCGCGATCTTCTGGATGTATGGCCGGGGCCTGCCTTCGACCGAGCAGCTGGAGAATTACCAGCCTGCCACGATTTCGCGCGTCTACAATGGCGAAGGTCAGTTGATGGACGAATTCGCCAAAGAGCGGCGGCTTTACACCCCCGCCGCGCAGATCCCTGAGTTGGTGAAGCACGCCTTCATCTCGGCGGAAGACAAGAATTTCTATACCCACAAAGGCTACGATCCGCGCGGTATGGTGGCGGCGGCTGTGGAAGCGGCGCGGGGCGGGCGGCTTCGCGGCGCCTCGACCATCACGCAGCAGGTCATGAAGAACTTCCTGTTGTCCTCGGACCGCTCGGCGGAACGCAAGATCAAGGAATTGATCCTTGCCTCGCGCCTGGAGAAGTCGCTGGAAAAAGAGGATATTCTCGCGCTGTACCTGAACGAGATTTTCCTTGGCCAGAATTCCTACGGGGTCACCGCTGCGGCACAGACCTATTTCAACAAGACGCTGGACCGGCTGGAGCCGCATGAGGCGGCGATGCTGGCCGCGATGCCGAAAGCGCCGTCGGACTACCACCCGGTGCGCAACGAAGAGCGGCTGTTGAACCGTCGGAACTTTATCCTCAAGGAGATGTACGAGAACGGCTACATCGACGAGCAGACCTATCTGTCCGAGCGTGAACAGCCGATCCGCTCGGTGCAGGGTGGCGATTTCGAGAGCTTCCGTTCGGCGATGCCCCGGCGCGACTATTTCACCGACGAAATCCGGCGGCAGCTGTCAGGGCGTTTCGGTGAGGACGAGTTCTTTGGCGGTGGCCTGACCATTCGTGCCACCGTCGATCCGGAGATGCAGGATCTTGCCGCACGCTCGCTGCGCAAGGCGCTTGAGGATTATGACCGTTCGCGCGGCCAGTGGCGTGGGACGGAGAAGTCCCTGGACCCGGCCACGTTGGACGATGGCACCTGGGAAGAGGCTTTGGCCGACATGCGGGTGGCGCGGGACATCTGGTTGGAAAACAAGTGGCATGTCGCTGTTGTCGATGAGATCGGGGACAGCCAGTTGGGGCTGAAGATCGAAGGCAACCCGGAGCCCGCGCCCCACGTGGTGCCGCGTGAGGATATTCGTTGGATGTCCGGGTCGTTCCGCGACAATTTCGAGCGCGGCGATATCGTGCACGTGCGGGCCATGACCTCCGGAGACGAGGGCGAGGGCGAGTTCATGCGCTGGTCGCTGCGCCAGGTGCCGGAAGTGCAGGGCGGGTTCATGGCGATGGACGTGAACACGGGCCGTGTGATCGCGATGCAGGGCGGGTTCTCCTATGAAAACTCGGTGTTCAACCGCGCAACGCAGGCGACGCGCCAGCCCGGGTCGACCTTCAAACCTTTCGTCTATGCTTCGGCCCTGTCCTCCGGGTTTTCGCCGGCATCCATCATCATCGACGCGCCGATCGAGATCGACACGGGGGCGGGCATCTGGCGTCCGCAAAACGCGTCGAACCGGTTCTATGGGCCGGCGCCGCTGCGAACCGGTATCGAGCGGTCGCGCAACCTGATGACCGTGCGGATCGCGCAGGAGGTCGGTATGGACACCGTGGCGCGCTATGCCGAGCGGTTCGGAGTCTATGACGACATGCCGCCTTTCCTTGCCAATGCGCTCGGCTCTTACGAAACCACGCTGTTCAAGATGGTGTCGGCCTATGCCATGTTCGCCAATGGGGGCGAGCGTGTGGAGCCCACGCTTGTGGACCGTGTACAGGATCGCTGGGGCCGCACGATCTATCGCCACGACCAGCGCGATTGCGAAGACTGCAAGGCAGCGCGGTTGCCCGCAGGCGAAGCGCCGACGATCACCTCGAACCGAGAACGGGTCATGGACGCGATCACCGCTTACCAGCTGACGTCGATGATGCAGGGCGTTGTGCAACGCGGCACCGCGTCGGGCATCGTGAACCTGCCGGTGCCGACCGCGGGCAAGACCGGGACCACCAACGATTCCAAGGACGTCTGGTTCATCGGTTTTACCTCGAACATCGTGGCGGGCTGTTACATCGGCTATGACCGTCCGCGCAGCCTTGGCCGTGCCTATGGCGGCACCACCTGTGGTCCGGTGTTCCAGCGGTTCATGACCGAGGCGGTGCAGAAATACGGCGGCGGGCGGTTCAAGGTGCCCGAAGGCGGGCATTTCGTGAAGATCGACCGCTATTCCGGTGCACGTCTTCCCGATAGCGCATCGGGGCCGAGCGTGGTGGCGGAATACTTCCGCGACGGCGAGGAGCCGATCTTCGGGATCGTGTTCGACGGTGGTTTTGCGATGGGGTCGAACCTGCCCATGTTCTCACCTGAACAAGACCAGAGCCGGCAACAGACCGTGGACGTTGAGACGTCGACCGGTGGCCGTGTGAATATCCCGTCGAAAGCGCCCTCCGCGTCGCTCTCGGCAGGTGGGCTTTACTAAGCGAAATCAGCAGGTTGTTTGAAAGGGGCCGGTGTGTTGTCCCGGCTTTTTGACCATTCGGCGCATTTTCGCCATTGCTCTTACCCTGTCTGGACCCCTATGTTCAGGGAGACGGCATGCCCATTGAAGAGCAGCCCGAAAGTTTCGACCGATCCCCCGCACCGCGCAAGGACGCAGGAGGGGTGATCTGGACCGAGTTGGCCGCAAGGCCGAAGTGCGAGGGAAACCTCGCCAGACACATGTCCGGCGTGAGCCACGCTCACCTCCCGGACCCGAATGATCCCGGACAACGGGATCGGAGAAGAAACGCGATGAGGCGCGAGACGGAATTCACAGCACAATGGACAGGCGACGTGCCTGCCTGTGCGCCGTCGGTCGCGCCCAACTTCGCCCTGACAAGTCACCCTCACCGTTTAGCCGCTCCTCCTGGAGGGGCCGATCCGTGCTCGGGTGCTATGAGAACAAATGGCCAAAAAAATGCTGATCGACGCCACGCACGCGGAAGAAACCCGCGTCGTTGTGGTGGATGGAAACAAAGTCGAAGAATTTGACTTCGAATCTGAAAACAAACGCCAACTTGCCGGAAATATCTATCTTGCCAAAGTCACCCGCGTAGAGCCTTCGCTCCAGGCGGCCTTCGTCGACTATGGTGGCAACCGCCATGGCTTCCTGGCGTTTTCGGAAATCCACCCGGATTACTACCAGATCCCGGTCGCCGACCGTGAGGCGTTGCTCGAAGAAGAGCGCGCCTATGCCGAGTCGATTGCCGCCAAGGATGAGGAGGAACGGGAGAAGCCCAAACGTCGTTCGCGCCGCTCGACCAAAGCCGAAGAGGTGAAGTCGGACGACGAAGTCGCGACCAAGGATGTGGCCGGGATGGACGTGATCGACCTTGATGAAGGTGGTGACACGGACGAAGCGCAAAGCCCGATGGAAACGGTGCCGGAAACCCCGGTGGAAGAACCCAGCGAGGACACGCAGCCTGCCGAGGGCGATGCGTCGGACGACACCTCTGACAACGGCGTTTCGTCGGATGAGGATGATTCGGACGAGAGCGATGATGACAATGCGCGCCGCTCGCGCTCGCGTCGGGGGCGGAGCCGCCGACCGCGGGGCCGGAAATCGGATGACGATGGCGACGACGACAAGCTGGCAGATGCGGCCGCCAAGGACGACAGCATCGAATCCGTCGCCGATGACGATGACCACGATGACATCCGCCCGCCGCGCAAGCCGCGTCCGCGCAAGTACAAGATCCAGGAAGTCATCAAGGTTCGTCAGATCCTGCTCGTGCAGGTGGTGAAGGAAGAACGCGGCAACAAGGGCGCGGCCCTGACCACCTACCTGTCGCTCGCGGGTCGCTACTGCGTCTTGATGCCCAACACCGCACGCGGTGGCGGGATCAGCCGCAAGATCACCAATGCCGTGGACCGCAAGAAGCTCAAGGAAATCGCAGGGACGCTCGAAGTGCCGCAGGGCGCCGGGCTGATCGTGCGGACGGCGGGGGCCAAACGCACGAAGTCCGAGATCAAGCGTGACTACGAGTACCTCCAGCGGATGTGGGAACAGATCCGTGAATTGACGCTGAAATCCTCGGCTCCGGCGAAGATTTACGAAGAAGGCGACCTGATCAAACGGTCGATCCGCGACCTCTATAACCGCGAGATCGACGAGGTGCTGGTCGAAGGCGAAGCGGGTTACCGCGAAGCCAAGGCGTTCATGAAGATGATCATGCCGTCGCATGCCAAGAACGTGAAACATTACCATGACGATCTACCGCTTTTCGCGCGCTATCAGGTGGAAAGCTACCTGTCGTCGATGTTCAACCCGACCGTACAGCTCAAGTCCGGCGGTTACATCGTGATCGGTGTGACCGAGGCGCTGGTGGCAATCGACGTGAACTCTGGCCGCGCCACGAAAGAAGGCTCGATCGAGGAAACCGCGCTCAAGACCAACCTTGAGGCCGCCGAGGAAGTCGCGCGTCAGCTGCGGCTTCGCGACCTTGCCGGTCTGATCGTGATCGACTTCATCGACATGGAAGAGCGCAAGAACAACAACGCTGTCGAGAAGCGCATCAAGGACAAGCTCAAGACCGACCGCGCCCGCATTCAGGTGGGCCGGATTTCGGGCTTCGGGCTTCTGGAGATGAGCCGTCAGCGTCTGCGCCCGGGCATGATCGAAGCGACGACGCAGCCCTGTGCGCATTGCCACGGCACCGGGCTCGTGCGCTCTGACGACAACCTCGCGCTCAATATCCTGCGCCAGCTGGAAGAAGAGGGGACGCGCGGCCGGTCGAAAGAGGTACTGCTCAAGGCGCCGGTGGCCATCGTCAATTACCTGATGAACCAGAAGCGCGAGCATATTGCGCAGATCGAAGCGCGCTATGGCATTTCGATCCGGTTGGAGGCCGATCCGTTCCTGATCTCGCCTGATTACGAGATCGAGAAATTCAAGACCGCGTCTCGGGTCGTGGAACGCAAGGCCGCGCCAGTGGTGACGGGCGATGCCTCCTTCATGGAAGACCTCGAAGATGAGGTCGAGGTCGAAGAGGACGAGGCGCCCGCAGCCGAGGAGCCGCAGGAAGCGCAAAACGGCGATGAGGCGGCAGACGGCGACGAGCAACCCAAAAAGAAGCGCCGTCGCCGGCGGCGTGGCGGTCGCGGCCGGGGTCGCAAGAAGACCGACGGCGAGAACGGTGAGGAGAACGGTGACACCAACGGTGAGACCAATGGGTCCGACGAGGCACCTTCCGAGGACGCCAAGGAGGAGGTGACCGCCGAGGCGACTACGCCCGAGGGAACACCCGAGGAGACACCTGCCGAGAAGCCGAAACGGACCCGCTCCCGCAAGAAAAAGTCCGACGACGAGGCGGCGGAAACCACGCCGGACGAGGCTTCGACCGAAGAACCCAAGAAGAAGGTCACGCGTTCGCGCAAGAAGGCATCAGACAAGGCAGCTGCCGAAGCTGATGCAGACACTGTGAAGGACGGTGTGGACGAGAAGAAGGACGAGAAGCCCAAGCGTAAACGCGCGCCCCGCAAGAAAGCCTCCACGGCGCCGGTCGATGAGACGGCTGTGGAAGAGGCTGCGGAAGCGCCCGTGACGCCTGAGCCCGTCGATGCGGTGGTCGATGAGGTCACGCCGGATGCGGCAGGGAAGACGTTCGAACCGGAGGTTGCGACCCAACCCGACGTGCCAGAACCCGCGCTGAGCGAAGAAGTGCCCGAACCGCTGGTGCCGGGTGACGTGGAAGACCAGGCGCCGGAAGTCGTGGAAGACACGGGGCCTGTCGAGGACGACAACGCCCGCACACCGGAAATGGCCGAGGCTGCGGAAGTGGCGGAAGAGAAATCCAAGCCGAAACGTCGCGGATGGTGGTCGCGCTAAGGCACTGCGATCATTGGAAAAAGTTTGACGAAAGGCGGGGCCATGAGCCTCGCCTTTTTCGTCTCAGCCCTTGCGGATCAGGTAATGCGTGACCGCGTCCTGCGTCTGGGTTTCTATCAGCGTATGACCTTCTTCCGCACAGAAATGCGGCACGTCGATCACCGCCACGGGATCGGTGGCTTGCAGCCGCAACACCTCGCCCGCCGCCATGGCGCGCAGGGCTTTGCCGGCTTTCAAGACGGGCCAGGGGCACAATAGCCCGATGGCGTCGATGTCACGGTCAAAGGTCATGGAATTCCCTAAAGCGTCTCGCCAAAAGCTGTGATCCAGGTTCTTGGCGGAACGCTTTAGCGTGGCGCATGTAACAGCGCAATCGCCTGCATGTGACGCTTTGACAGGTGACGAAGACGGGCCTCTCGGGTAGTGGGGGGCTATGTTCGGAATTGATCTCATCGACGCCTCGCTCCTGCCCGCGATCAGCATCGCGCTGGCGGCAGGGCTTTTGTCCTTTCTCAGCCCCTGCGTGTTGCCGATCGTGCCGCCCTATCTCGCCTATATGTCGGGGATCAGTGTCACCGATCTGAGTTCGGGGGCGCAAGGGTCGCGCAAGGCGCTGTTTTCGGCACTGTTTTTCGTGCTGGGCCTGTCGACCGTGTTTCTGTTCCTGGGGTTCACGGCCTCGGCCTTCGGGGCGTTTTTCCTCCAGAATCAGCAGTATTTCAATTACGGGGCCGGGGCGCTGGTCATTGTCTTCGGCCTGCACTTCCTGGGCGTCATTACGATTCCGTTCCTCAATCGAGAGGCGCGGATCGATGCCGGCGACCAGGGTGGTACGGCCTTTGGCGCTTACCTGTTGGGGCTGGCCTTTGCCTTCGGGTGGACGCCCTGCATCGGGCCGCAACTGGGGGCGATCCTGTCGATGGCGGCTTCTGAAGCCAACGTGGCGCGCGGCACGATGCTGCTCGCGGTTTACGCGGCTGGTCTCGGGATCCCCTTCCTTCTTGTCGCGGCTTTCTTCCCGCGTATGACCGGCGTCATGAACTGGATGAAGCGGCACATGAAGACCATCGAGCGGGTGATGGGGGCGCTTTTGATCGCGGTTGGTATCCTGATGCTGACAGGCGGGTTTGCGGCGATGTCCTATTGGCTCTTGGAAACCTTCCCGTCGCTCGCCACGCTCGGATGATTGCGCCGCCTGCGGGGCAGGCGTCGCCGTACCGGGGGATTTCATCCCCCGGACCCCCTGAAGGTATTTCGAAACCAGAGAGAGGGACGATTGACGGCTTAATTTCGCCTAAAAACCAAGCTACCGTCGGGCTGTGTTTGGATTTGGTGCATGACGACGGGACAGGACGATAAGGGGAGGACCGGGAGACCGGTCAAGCGGCGGCGGGTGTTCTACATCCCCGGCTACGATCCTATTCATCCGCGCCGCTACCGAGAGCTTTATCGCAAGGAAGGCGCCGAGCAGGCGCGGGTGTCGGGCTACGATCTTGACCTCGTCGGGCGGCAGGGAACCGCCACATACGGCTGGCAGGTCGATGGCCGGATGGAGGGCGCGACGACCGAGGCCGAGTTCGACGTGCTGGTCTGGTCGGACATCGTGCGCACGTCGATGGACCTCAATATCGTGCAGACCTATGCGCTGATGGCCCGGACCGCCTGGACCTATATCGGGTCCGGCGCGCTCAGGCGGCTGATGCGGCTGCGCAAGGGGCCTGTGATTGCTGCGCTCTATCCGGTCGGGATGCTGGTCTTGCAGGCGCTGGTGGCCCTGTTGCTCGCCTTTTGCGCCGGGGCCGTGGCGTTTCTTCTGGCCGGGTGGTTGCCTGTGGCGGGCGCGCGGTCAGTGCTCCAAGTGGCCCTGTTCGTAGCGCTCTTTGCGGGCGTCCTGGTGCTGGTCCTTCGGTATTTCCGCAAGATCGACAACAGGCTCTTCGTTTACTACCTGATGCACGACTACGCCTATTCCGCGCAGTCGAAGGGGGCCAACCCGCCGGAATTGGAGGCGCGGATGGCGGTGTTTGCGGACCAGATCGCCGAGGCGTTCGAGGAAGACGTGGACGAGGTATTGATCGTTGGTCATTCTTCTGGCGCGCATCTTGGGGTGTCGATCCTTGCCGATCTGATCCGGTCAGGGCGGATACCTGAGGGCGGCCCGGCGCTCGGGTTCCTGACGCTGGGGCAGGTGGTTCCGATGGTGTCCTTCCTGCCTGATGCAGATCGCCTGCGCCGCGATCTTCATGACCTGAGCCAGTCGGACGCGCTCTTCTGGCTCGATGTGACCGCGCCGGGGGATGGTTGTGCCTTCGCGCTATGCGATCCGGTGTCGGTCTCGGGTGTTGCGCCAGAGAGCGGCAAGCGGTGGCCAATCGTCATATCGGCGGCTTTCACCCAGACGCTCAGCCCGGAGCGGTGGAAAGAGCTGCGGTGGCGGTTCTTCCGGCTGCATTTCCAATACCTCTGCGCCTTTGATCGCCCGAAAGATTACGATTACTTCCGCATCACGGCGGGCCCGCGCACGCTGGCCGGTCGGTTCGGGGATCGGACCCCGTCGAAAAGCCGCATTGACGCGGCGGTGTCGAAGTACACCAGTATGGCGCCATGACGCAGCCGCCCAAGCCCCCCGCAAGACCCAAGAATGTGCCGCTCTGGCAGTATCTCCGGCTGTTTCGCCAGGATATCCTGTCGGCCCAGCCCGCGCGGCTCTACCGGGCCTGGATGGCGGAGTTCCGCACGCCGTTTTTCCGGTCCTACCTGTGCAACGACCCTGAACTGGTCGATCTCGTCCTGAAAGAACGACCCGACGACTTTCCCAAGTCCGAACGGGTGCGCGAAGGCCTGGCGCCGCTTCTGGGCAACTCGGTGTTCGTGACCAATGGCGAGACCTGGAAACGGCAGCGGCGGATCATCGACCCGGCCTTCGAGGGCGGGCGGCTCAAGGATACCTTTCCCGCGATGTGGGCGGCGGGAGAAAGCGCGGTGGCGCGACTGGACGCACTGGCCACGGGCGATCCCGTGGAGATCGAGGCCGAGACCAGCCATGTCGCCGCCGATGTCATCTTCCGCACATTGTTTTCCATTCCCATCGAGAACGCGGTGGCGGCGCAGGTCTTTGCCAAGTTCAAAGCGCATCAGCGGGCGCAACCGGTGGTGAACCTCGGCGCCCTTTTGCCGTTGCCAAAGTGGTTTCCCCGGTTTCACAGCGGCGAGACCAAGCGCACGGCCCGAGACATTCGGGCCTTGATTACCAAGCTGACTGCGGACCGGATGGCCGAGATCGAAGCGGGAACCGCGCCCGACGATCTCGCAACCAAGATCATGACGACGGCGGACCCGGTGACCGGGGAAACGTTTGCAACCGAGGAAATGGTCGACCAGGTGGCGATCTTTTTCCTCGCGGGGCATGAGACATCGGCCTCGGCGCTCGCCTGGACGCTTTACCTGCTCGCGATGTATCCGGGGTGGCAGGACCGGGTGGCCGAAGAAGCCCGTGTCGGCCTGACGACCGCAGAGGACTTCGGGCAGGTATCGAAGCTGCGGGTGGCGCGTGATGTGTTTCGCGAGTCGCTTCGGCTCTATCCACCCGTGCCCATGATGGTGCGGGAGGCGGCTTGTCCGGAGCGGTTCCGGGGGCGCGACATCGGGAAGGGTGCGCAAGTGGTGCTGAGCCCGTGGCACCAGCACCGCCATGAGCGGTTATGGGAGCGACCGGACGAGTTCGATCCGGGGCGGTTCGGCACGGAAAACGGAAAGATGTGCCTACGTAACGCCTACATGCCGTTTTCGGCCGGGCAGCGCGTCTGCACCGGGGCGGGGTTCGCGATGGTGGAGGGTCCGCTGCTTCTGGCGATGTTGGTGCGCGCTTATCGGTTTGACCTGGTGCCTGAGAAGCCCGCGATGCCGGTTGCGCATCTGACGGTGCGGGGCAAGGACGGGATCTGGCTGAGGCTCACACCGCGCCAACGAAAAACGCCCGAGCCGTGACAGGCCCGGACGTAGTGTTCGCGAGTGGTTCGCGGATTAACCGTCGAAATCGACTTCCTGGATCAGTTTCAGCGCATCGGAACGGGCTGCGGCCAGGTCCGTCAGGCTGATGTCGTCCGGCGTGAAGCTGCCCCAGCTTTGCACCAGGTCGGAGGCCTCGACCGCCGGGTCCACCGGGTATTCGCTGACCGCTTCGGCATAGATCGCCTGTGCGGCGTCCGAGGCGAGGTATTCAACGAACTGCACGGCTTCGTCGTGGTTGGGTGCCGCTTTGGTCAACGCCACGCCAGAGACATTCACATGAGTGCCGCCGTTTTCGAAGGTCGAGAACACGATGCGCACGGAGTTGGCCCATTCGGTCTGTTCCGGGTCGGCGAGCATCTTGCCCATGTAATAGGTGTTGCCGAGGCTGATGTCGCATTCGCCTGCCCAGATGGATTTCACCTGCGCGCGGTCGTTGCCCTGCGGTTTCTGCGCGAGGTTGGCTTTCACGCCTTCGAGCCATTCCTTGGTTTCCTCGGGGCCGTTGTGCACGAGGTAGGCGGCGGCGAGCGCGACGTTATAGGGGTGCGTACCGGAGCGGGTGCAGATCCGGCCTTCCCACTTGGGATCGGTCAGATCTTCGTAGGTGGTGAGGGCGCCTTCCTCGACACGCTCTTTGGAGGCATAGACCACGCGGGCGCGGGTGGTCAGCGCGAACCATTGGTTGTCGTCGGCGCGCAGGTTGGCCGGGATCTTCTCGGCGAGCACGTCACTCTCGACCGGCTGGGTCACGCCGGCGTCCACCAGTTCGACGAGGCGGGAAATGTCGGTGGTCAGAATCACATCGGCGGGCGACCGGTCACCTTCGGCCTTGAGGCGTTCGACCATACCCTTGTTCAGAAAAGCCACGTTGACGGCGATGCCGGTTTCTTCGGTGAAGCCGTCGACCAGCGGCTGGATCAGCTCGGGCTGGCGGTAAGAATACACGTTCACGTCGGCGAAAGCGGGCAGGGCCGTGGCTCCCAGCAGGGTGGCAAGCGTCATTGTGCGAAGCATTGAAAACCTCATTTGTTGCGTTCGGACGTTTTATTTCCGACAAAAACAATCAGGTCAATACCTGACTGGAATACTCGGCTTTATTTCTCGCCTTTTTCCCGCCGCTTCATCTCGTTCCAAAGCGCGTCCATCTCTTCGAGATCACTGTCCTCCGGGCGCTTACCGGACTTCGCAAGTTCGGCCTCTATCCCCCCGAACCGACGCACGAATTTGGCATTTGCCCCCCTCAGAGCCGCCTCCGGTTCGACGCCCAGATGACGGGCGACATTGGCAAGAACGAAGAGCAGATCGCCGACCTCTTCGGTCAGCTCATCGTGGGTCAGCGTGTCCCGGGCTTCGATCACTTCGTGGGTTTCTTCCGTCACCTTGTCGAGCACCTCCCCGATGTCGGGCCAGTCGAATCCGACTCGGGCGGCGCGTTTTTGGAGCTTCACCGCACGCAGCAGCGCGGGCAGTCCGAGCGCCACGTCGTCCAGCACGCCGCCCCGGTCCTTGGCGGCGCGCTCCTGGGCCTTGATCGTTTCCCAATCCTCGGTCTGCTGGTCCGCGCTTTTGTCGCGGCTCTCGCTGCCGAACACATGCGGATGCCGAGCCACCATCTTGTCGGACATGGTCTTGGCGACGTCATGGAAGGAAAACAGCCCTTTTTCCTCGGCCATCTGGGCGTGGAAGACGGATTGGAACAGCAGATCGCCCAACTCGCCACGCAACTCTTCCCACGCCTCGCGCTCGATGGCGTCTGCGACCTCGTAGGCTTCTTCGATGGTGTAGGGTGCGATGGTCGAGAAGTCCTGTTCGATGTCCCAGGGGCAACCCGCGTCGGGGTCACGCAGACGACGCATGATTTCCAGCAGCCGTTCGATGCCGCCGTCAGGATCATGCACGATGTCGTTCGAAGGTCTGGTCATCTGGCGCTCCCAATGCTTTCTTCGTATGGCTAAAGCGTCCCGCCTTATTCCTGAGACAGGGATGAGGCGGGGCGCAGCGCATCATATGAGCGTTTCACGCGGTCCGCCAAAAGAACCAGTGGTTCAGGTTCTTGGCGGAACGCTTTAGCAAAGGGCCACCAGAGAGGCCAGCCAAAGGAGCCAGGATGGCACTGGAAGACGCACAGAACGAGATCGACGCAGCCTTCACGCGCGAGAGCCTGAAGGGACCGGGATTCGAGAACACCTTCGCCGGGGCCACGTCGTTCTTGCGGCGCCGGTTCACCAAGGATTTGAGTGCGGCAGACGTGGCGGTGACCGGCATCCCGTTCGATCAGGCGGTCACGAATCGTCCCGGCACGCGGCTCGGGCCTCGTGCGATCCGCGAGGCCTCGGCGCTGCAAAGCCCGGATGCACCCTATGGCTGGGATTTCGACGTGATGAGCGCGTTTGCCATCGCGGATTATGGCGATATGGCGTTTGATTACGCCAAGCCGTCGGATGTACCGGCGCGGATCGAAGCGCATATCGCAGGCATCCTGGCACAAGATTGCGGCGTCGTGACACTGGGCGGGGATCATTCGATCACGCTGCCCATCCTGCGTGCCCATGTGGCCAAGCATGGCCCGCTGGCGTTGATCCAGTTCGACGCGCACACCGACAGCTGGCCGGACGACGACGCGACCCGGGTGGACCATGGCACCTTCGTTTACAAGGCGGTGAAGGAAGGATTGCTCGACGTCGAACGCTCCATCCAGATCGGCATTCGCACCACGAACGACGACCCGCTTGGCATCACCATCATCGACGCGCCGGAGTGTCACGAGATTGGTCCCAAGACGATTGCCGCGCGCATTCGGGACGTGGTGGGCGGGGCGAACGCCTATTTGACCTTCGACATAGATGGGCTCGACCCCGCTTACGCGCCCGGAACCGGCACGCCGGTTTGGGGTGGCTTGACCTCGGCCCAGGCCGCCGCGGTTTTGAGAGGTATCGCGGGCGTGAACATCCTCGGTGGCGACATCGTCGAGGTTTCACCGCCGTTCGACACCACCGGGGCGACGGCCGTGGCCGGGGCCCATGTGGCGACCGAAATTTTGCAGCTCTGGGGCGCAACGCGGCGGTGACGCCCTCGGTCGTTTTCCCATCGGATTGGAGAAAAGAATGATTTGGAAACTGCTCGTTGGCCTGGTTGTTCTGCTCGTGCTTGCGGGCCTTTGGGTTCGCATCGCGCCGTTGCCCATGGACCGCCTGTCGCAAAAGCCCGGCCCGATGGAGCCGGGGGTTCATCCAAAGATGGGCGGTATCAAGATCGTGCGGCCGTTGGATGGATTGCCGCCGGACGCGATTGACCGGCTCCGGGAGATTGCGGCCAAGACCCCGCGCACGGAGCGTGTCGGCACGGGCGATGATCCGGCGACCTTCGTGACGCGCTCGAAACTCTGGGGGTTTCCGGATATTGCTTTGATCTGGGTCGAAGACGACGCGCTACACGTCCACTCGCACCTCGTTTTCGGGCAGGGCGACATGGGCGTCAACGCGGCCAAGGTCACGCGGTGGTTCGACCAGCTTGAGGCGAAGGAGCAACCCGCCGGGTGAGATAGCGCGACGGGGCCTCTTGACCAGACCGGGGCAATGGGCGACGAGGTTCGCCATGGTTCCGATAGATAAACTCAATGCGATCGTAGAGCGGTTTCAATTCCTTGAGGCGAAAATGTCCCAAGGGCTGTCCGGTGATGAGATCGCGGAGGTGGGGCGCGAATACGCGGAACTGAAACCGGTGGTGGAGCAAGTCGAGTCGTTCAAGCAACTCCTGTCCGATATCGAAGACGCGGAAGCGATGATGTCCGATCCGGACATGCGCGAGTTGGCCGAGGAAGAACTCCCGGTTCTGCGCGCGCGGTTGCCGGAAATGGAACAGGCGATGCGCTTGGCGCTGCTGCCGCGTGACGCGGCGGATGCGCGCCCGGCGATGATCGAAATTCGGCCCGGCACGGGCGGGGACGAAGCCTCGCTTTTTGCGGGGGATCTCTTGCGCATGTACCAGCGGTATGCCGAACGCCAGGGCTGGCGCCTCGATATCGTCGAGCAGAGCCTGACCGAACTTGGCGGGGTGAAGGAAGTCATCGCGCATGTGAAGGGCGATGGCGTCTTTGCGCGATTGAAGTACGAGAGCGGCGTGCACCGGGTGCAGCGGGTGCCGGAGACCGAAAGCGGCGGGCGCATTCACACCTCTGCGGCGACCGTCGCGGTTTTGCCGGAGGCCGAAGACGTGGATATCCATATCGACCCCGGCGACATTCGTATCGACACCATGCGCGCCTCGGGGGCAGGCGGTCAGCACGTCAACACCACCGATAGCGCCGTGCGGATCACGCATATTCCCACCGGGATCGTGGTGGTGAGTTCCGAGAAATCCCAGCACCGGAACCGTGAGATCGCGATGCAGGTGCTCAAGACCCGGCTCTACGACGCTGAACGTCAAAAAGCGCATGACGAAAGGGCCGCGAGCCGTAAATCCCAAGTCGGCTCCGGCGACCGGTCCGAACGTATTCGGACCTACAACTTCCCGCAGGGCCGCATGACGGACCACCGTATCAACCTGACGCTCTACAAGCTGAGCGAGGTCATGGCGGGCGATCTGGACGAGATCATCGACGCGCTGACCGAAGCCGATCAGGCCGCGAAACTCGCGGACCTCGACGCATGATCCTGCGCGAGGCGCTGGCGATGGGGGCGGCACGATTGCGAGCGGCGGGCATAGACGGTGCCCCGCGCGATGCGCAGCTTCTTCTGGCTCATGTGCTTGGGCTCGACGTGATGCGGCTCTCGCTGGAGGGCGATGCCGTCGTCCCCCCCTCGGACGTGATGCGCTACGAAGACCTTCTGGACCGCCGTGCCGCGCGGGAGCCGGTGTCAAAGATCACCGGCCAGCGCGAATTCTGGGGGCGGCAATTCGAGGTGACGGCCGATACGCTCGATCCGCGCCCCGAGACGGAAACTCTGATTGCCTTGGCGTTGTCGGGCCCGGCGCCCGGGCGGCTTCTGGACCTTGGGACCGGGACAGGCATCCTTGCGCTGACGCTGCTGGCGGAATGGCAGGGTGCTTACGGCGTTGCTGTCGATGTGTCGGGCGCCGCGCTGGCCGTTGCGCGACGCAATGCGACACGATTGGGCGTCGAAGATCGGGTGACCTTGGCGGTGTCGGATTGGTTCGAGGCCATCGGGGGGCAATTCGACCTGATCGTCTCCAACCCGCCTTATATCGCCGCCGACGAGATGCCGACGCTCAGCCCCGAAGTTCTCGGTTACGACCCTGAACGCGCACTGACACCGGGTGGGGATGGATTGGAACCCTACCGGATTATCGCGGACCACGCGCCAAGCTATCTTGCGCCGGGTGGCCGACTGTTGGTCGAGATCGGACATCGGCAGGGGCCTTCCGTCGCCGAAATCTTCTGTGCAGCGGGTCTTGAAGACGTGAGAGTTCATCCCGATCTTGATGGGAGAGATCGTGTTGTCGCGGCAAACGCCCGCTCGTACTAACGGTTTCATAGGGTTTTATCGCCACAAATGAGCGAAAACCTAGTGTTTGCCGCCAAATGGCGTAGAATCACCTTGTCAGGCCGGAACCAGCATGTTTAGTCATGTATAGCACCTGACGAGGCCCGCCTCTCGGTGCGACAAGCCGACAAGCCGGACCAATTTGGCGCAGCTGGCAGCTGCGAGGTTCGAGAGCCAAAATTCAGGCTGGATACAGGAACATATGAGACCTTCGAAATCACGTTCGCGCGGCAAGGGTAACCGTAACCGCTCCCCTTCAAACAACATCAACCGGGTCTTCGACAGTTCCGGTCCGGAGGGCAAGGTGCGCGGTACGCCGCAGCAAATCATCGACAAGTATGGTCAACTGGCCCGCGATGCGTCGCTTGCCAATGACCGGGTCGCCAGCGAAAACTTCCAGCAACACGCGGAGCACTACGCGCGTCTGTTGTCGGAAGCGCAGCGCGACATGGAAGCCAAGCGTCAACAGAACCAAGGCAACCAGCAGAACAATCAAAACGGCAACGGCGGTCAGAACAACAACGGCGGTCAGAATAACGACGGTCAGCAAGCCAACACCAATGGTCAAAACAACGGCCAACAGGGTGGTGGCAAGCCGAGCAAAGCCGACCGTGACGCGCAGCGCCGCCAGGAAAAGCAGCAAAAAGAGCGCTTCTCCGATCCCGGCGCGACCGATCAGCCCGATGTGATCGAAGAGGACGCGGCTGACCGGGAGAGCGGTCTGGTGGAGACACCGGAAGAAAAGCCGAAGAAGAAACGCGCCCCGCGCAAGCCGAAGGCCGAAAAGGCGCCGAAAGAAGACAGCGCCCAGATCGAAGCCCCGCTTGGCGACGGCGACGGGACGACTGAAGCGGCGGAGTAAACCCGCTACCGGTCGGATGAAAAAACGCCCCGGAGTTCTCTCCGGGGCGTTTTCCTTGACGACACGTGGTTTTCGTTGATCTTCTCCGCGCCGGGCACAAAAAAGGCCGCTCTGAGAGCGGCCTTTTGGCGTTTTAAGTCAAATAGTTAGGCGTCAGCTTTCGCGTTTTCCTTGAGCCAGTTCAGCACCGTTTCGGGGCTGGATTCGCCGTAGGGATCTTCGCCGTGGTTGTCTTGCATCCCCGGCTCGACGAAGAGCGCTTCGAGAACGCCGTCGTTCACGATGGCAGCATAGCGCCAGGAGCGTGCGCCGAAGCCCAAGTTATCCTTGGCGACGAGCATCCCCATCTCCTTGGTGAATTCGCCGGAGCCATCGGGGATGACTTTCACGTTCTCAAGCCCCTGGTCCGCGGCCCATTTGTTCATGACGAAGCTGTCGTTCACGGACATGCAGTAAATTTCGTCGATGCCTTCCGCCGCGAAGTCACTGAAGCCCTTTTCAAAGCCCGGGAGCTGGTAGGTGGAGCAGGTCGGGGTGAAGGCGCCGGGGAGCGAGAAGAGGACCACGCGCTTGCCCTTGAAGTAATCGTCCGAAGTCATGTCCTGCCAACGGAACGGGTTCGGGCCGCCGACGGATTCGTCGCGGACGCGGGTCTTGAAAGTTACGAAGGGAACCTTGTCGCCAACTTGCATGGGAAACTCCTGCTAAATCTGGTTTGACCACAACTGTCGGGAATCGCCCGCAGTTTATAATGCTTCTAAAACCATACCTTCCCGCTGGCCTCAATGCTGCGGTTGCGAAAAGCGGTGCATAACGGCCATGTCTTTGGGGGAGTGATAAAAAATCGAGCGGTGAGGGTGCGTCCGGCCAAGCGATGTGGCGCTGCGGCGCTGCCAACGAAAAGGGGCGCTAGCCGTAGCTGCGCCCCTTGTCGCCGGTGCCGCGTGGTTTGACCGCGGCCCGAACGGTTGCTTACGCAAGATCGAAGCGGTCGGCTTCCATGACCTTGGTCCAGGCCGTGACGAAGTCGTTCACGAACTTCTCCTTCGCATCGCCTTGGCCATAAACTTCGGAGATGGCGCGAAGCTGGCTGTTGGACCCGAAGACGAGATCGGCGCGCGTGGCGGTCCACTTGCGATCACCCGTTTTGCGGTTGACGCCCGCAAAGACCTGATCGTCCTCGATCGCTTCCCACTTGGTGTCCATATCCAGAATGTTCGTGAAGAAATCCTGGGTCAGCGCGCCCGGACGGTCGGTGAAAACCCCATGGCCCGTGTCGCCGTGCGTCACGCCCATGGCCCGAAGGCCGCCGACCAGCACCGTCATTTCCGGCGCGGACAGCTCCAGAAGCTGGGCCTTGTCGACCAGCAGCTCTTCCTGCGAGGCCGTGAACTTCTGCGCCTGGTAGTTGCGGAAACCCTCGGAGAAGGGTTCCAGTGGCTCGAAGCTTTCGGCATCCGTCATCTCGTCGGTGGCATCCGTGCGGCCCGGGTGGAAGGGAACGCTCACGTCGTGGCCCGCGTCCTTCGCCGCTTTCTCGACGGCCGCATTCCCCGCGAGCACGATGAGATCGGCGATCGAGACTTTCTTGTCTCCTTTGCCGTCGAAGTCCGACTTGATCCCTTCGAGGACCGGCAGGACCTTGGCGAGCATGTCCGGCTCGTTGCCTTTCCAGTCTTTCTGCGGCGCCAGGCGGATACGTGCCCCGTTCACACCGCCGCGCTTGTCGGAGCCCCGGAAAGAGGAGGCCGAATACCATGCCACTTTCGCAAGCTCTTGCAGCGACAAACCGCTATCGAGCAGGGCAGCTTTCAGCGACGCGGCATCCTTGTCGTCGATCAGCGGGTGGTCCACGGCGGGCACCGGGTCCTGCCAGATCAGGTCTTCGTCCGGCACATCCGGCCCGAGATAACGGACTTTTGGCCCCATGTCGCGGTGGGTCAGCTTGAACCAGGCGCGCGCAAAGGCATCGGCGAACTTGTCCGGGTTGGCGTGGAAATCGCGGCTGATCTTCTCGTAGATCGGGTCCACACGCATCGCCATATCCGCCGTGGTCATCATGGTTTTCACCTTCTTGCCAGGCGTGTGCGCGGCGGGGGCCATGTGGTCTTCGTCCACGTCGACGGGCTCCCACTGCTGCGCACCCGCTGGCGATTTGGTCAACTGCCATTCGTAGCCGAAAAGCATGTCGAAATAGCCCATGTCCCACTGGGTCGGGTTCGGGGTCCACGCGCCTTCGATCCCGGACGAGATCGTGTCGTCACCGAGACCGGAATTGTGCTGGCTTTCCCAGCCGATCCCCATGGCGGAAATATCGGACCCTTCCGGATCGACACCGACGAGGGCCGCGTCGCCCGCGCCATGCGCCTTGCCGAAGGTGTGGCCGCCAGCGGTCAGCGCGACGGTTTCTTCGTCGTTCATGGCCATCCGGGCAAAGGTGTCGCGAATATCGTTGGCGGAGGCTTGCGGGTCGGGGTTTCCGTCCGGGCCTTCGGGGTTCACGTAGATCAGGCCCATCTGCACGGCGGCGAGCGGGTTCTCCAGTTCGCGATCCCCGGAGTAGCGGCTGTTCTCGCCGCCCGAGAGTTCGAGCCACTCTTTCTCGGCGCCCCAGTAGATGTCCTCTTCCGGCTCATAGATGTCTTCGCGACCGCCGCCGAAGCCGAAGGTCTTGAAGCCCATGCTTTCGAGCGCGATGTTGCCGGTCAGCACGAAAAGGTCGGCCCAGGACAGGCTGTTGCCGTACTTCTGCTTGATCGGCCAGAGCAGGCGACGCGCCTTGTCGAGGTTGACGTTGTCCGGCCAGGAGTTCAGCGGCGCGAAGCGTTGCGAGCCGTTCGAGGCGCCGCCACGACCGTCTGCGGTCCGGTAGGTGCCAGCCGCGTGCCAGGCCATACGGATGAAGAACCCACCGTAATGGCCGTAGTCCGCGGGCCACCAATCCTTGCTGTCGGTCATCAGCGCGCGAAGGTCTTTCTTGACCGCGTCCATGTCGAGTTTCTTGAACTCTTCCGCGTAGTCGAAGTCCGGGTCCATCGGGTTCCCGGCTGGCGCGAATTGATGCAGGATCTTGAGGTTCAGCGCATTTGGCCACCAGTCTTCGTTCTTGGTGCCATGGGCGCTCGTCGAGCCGTGAAAGGGGCAACCGACAGGTGCTTGTCCGTCCATAATAATCCTCCGCTAAGTTGAGCCGTTATCCGGCCTTTGACTAGAAAAGGCGCAGGGGCTGGCCGCCCGAACGCCGGAGTTGATGAAAGGATGATTGCCGAGAAATCAGATAAAGGAAAATTGCAACTTCGGATCAATTTGATAAGCTGTGGTTATGAATATTACGCTCCGACAACTGTCATATCTCGTCGCACTCGCGGAAGAGCGGCATTTCGGACGCGCCGCCCAGCGCGTTCACGTCACCCAACCCGCGCTCTCGACACAAATACGAGAACTTGAAGACCGTCTTGGCGCGCCGCTGATCGACCGGTCGGATCGGGAATTTCGCCTGACGCCCGCGGGGCGCGACGTGCTCGAAGGTGCGCAGCGGATCATGCAAGAGGTCGAGAAGATCGAGACCCAGGCCCGGTGGCAGGAGGGGCTTTCGGGCCGTCTGAAGCTGGGAATCATCCCGACGGTGGCGCCGTATCTGCTGCCCGTGGCGCTTCCAAAACTCAGAATGCGCGACGTGACCCTGGACCTGCGCCTGACCGAAGCCAAGACCGAACGGGTGTTGGATGCGATGGCCGACGGTGCGCTGGATGCGGCCGTGGTCGCGATCCCGGCGGGAATGCCCGGCTTGATCGAACGCCCACTGTTCAAGGACCGGTTTCTGCTCGCTGCATCCCGGCCTTTCGTGGAAACCATTGTGGCGCGCGGGGAACGCCCCGAACCGGCAACGCTCAACCCAAATGCTCTGCTGCTTCTGGACGAGGGTCATTGCCTTGCCGATCAGGCTTTGGAGGTCTGTGGCACGCGGCGTGACGCAACCCGGGTCGATCTGCGGGCCTCGTCGCTGCCGACGCTCTGCGGGATGGTGGCCGCCGGGTTCGGGCAGACGTTGTTGCCGGAAATTTCGCTCGCCAAGGAGTGCGCGGCGGCCCCGGACATGGACGTGATGACCTTTGCCGAACCGCAGCCCCACCGCACCATCGGGCTTGTGCGCCGCGACCTGGGCGGGCCCGATGCATGGTTCACCGAATTGGGCGACATCCTGACCCAGGCCGGGCAGGAGCTTCTGGGCCATGACGCCGCTGCATAGCCGATCACGACCTTTCACGGTGACAATAGGCCCCACGAAGCGTTATGTAGGGCGCGAATTGGAGGCAAACCCATGCGTGATCTGAAAATTCCGGCCAGCCGCCATCCCGAAAAGGCGCACCGCCCGGACAATGCCCAACCCAAGAAACCCGACTGGATTCGTGTGAAAGCACCGGGTGGCAAAGGCTATCAGGACACGCACAAGATCATGCGCGATCATGGCTTGTCGACGGTGTGCGAAGAGGCCGGATGCCCGAATGTCGGCGAATGCTGGTCGCAGGGCCACGCCACCATGATGATCATGGGCGAGATTTGCACCCGTGGCTGCACCTTCTGCAACGTGGCCACGGGCCGCCCCGACGCGCTCGACGCCTTCGAGCCGGGGCGCGTGGCCGATGCGGTCAAGAAGCTGGGTCTGAACCACGTCGTCATTACCTCGGTCGATCGTGACGACGTGGCAGACGGCGGGGCGGAGCATTTCGCCATGACCATCCGCGCGATCCGCCGTCATGCGCCTGACACCACCATCGAGATCCTCACCCCCGACTTCCTGAAATCCGACGAAGGCGCCTTGGAAACCGTGGTCGCCGCGAAGCCGGACGTGTTCAACCACAACCTCGAAACCGTGCCGGGGCTTTATCCGACGGTGCGGCCCGGCGCCCGGTATTTCCACTCGTTGCGGCTTTTGCAGCGTGTGAAGGAGCTTGATCCGACGATGTTCACCAAGTCGGGTATCATGGTGGGGCTGGGCGAGGACCGCCAGGGCGTGATGCAGGTCATGGACGATATGCGTGCGGCCGACATAGATTTCCTCACGATCGGGCAATATCTCCAGCCCACGCCAAAGCATCACCGCGTGGATCGTTTCGTGACCCCGGACGAGTTCAAGGCCTACGAAGATGCGGCTTACGGCAAGGGGTTCCTCATGGTGTCGGCCACGCCTTTGACCCGCTCGTCCTATCATGCGGGCGACGATTTCACGCGGCTCCGGGCAGCGCGTCTGAAAAAGCTGGGGCAGGCGTGACGGACGCCGAAGTCGAAGCGCGCGGGCGGGATATCCTGTCGCGGCAGCCGTTTTCGAAATCGCTCGGTGTCGACATCGTCTCGATGGGTGTCGGGCGCACGGCCTTGCGGATGCCGATCCACGAGGGGCTGACCCAGCATCTTGGCATGGTGCATGGCGGCGTGATCGCCACGCTGGCCGACATGGCGCTGGCCTTCACCGGCGGTCCCGTCATGGGCGATGGCGCCGTCACCCAGGAGTTCAAGATCAACTATCTACGCCCCGGCGTGGGCGATGCTCTCCTGGCGCGCGGCGAGGTTGTCGCGTCAGGCAGGAACCAAGCCGTTGTGCGGGCCGACGTTTTCGTGATCGCCGAGGGCACGGAGAAGCTCTGTGCCTCCGCGCAGGGCACCATCATGCGCGCGGCGCGCTGAGAGCGCGCCGGCTTACGCGATTGCGGGCAGGGCGGATCAGTTCCCGGCCCAGGATTGGACGTTCCGCGTGCCGCCCCATTCGTCCACGTAGCTGCCGTTTGCTCCGATCGCGGACACGTGACCATTCACGGAATAATGCGTGCCCGTGTTCGACGTATAGACCACCCCGTTTTCTCCCGGCGACATCATCGGGTTGTCGAGGTTAAAGCCGTCAGGAGCGTCGGACCGGGCTGCCGACAGAGAGATCGACCGCGCGAGCGCGTCGTTTCCGCCTGCTTGGGACGCGCCAAGACCCCAGTAATTTCCGGCGTACATACCGTTCCAGTCGGTTTGGTCCGGGGCTTCCCACGGCGTATCGCCGCCGCCATCTTCGCCAAAGGACGCGTCGCCGTTGCCGAGATCCTCACCACTGGCGCCGGATGATTGGCCACCCGTGACCTCCATCGCCGCAAGCGCGGCCGCGCTTTTGCTGGCCAGTGCCAAAGTGCCATCCGAGACCGTCGATACGACGCCGAGGCCCATCATCATCACCGCTCCGGTGAGAACGACCCAATCGACCGTCACCGCACCTGTTTCGTCGCGCAAGATGCGCGTGATTGCATTTTCCATAGGTTTTCTGTCTCTCTAAGCAGCAGACCACGTCGGCCCGTTCACCGAGCTTTTTTCAGGTGACTGCGGCAAATTTTTTACAGTTTGGTGAGGCCGAATTGACCTTATTGGGGCGGTTTCGTGGCCGCATACAGAAAAACGCCCGTTGTTTGGACTATTTATGCGCCTTTGGAACCGTTGCCCCCGAATTCAAAGAATTGCGGTGGAATGCCAAATAATTCTCTGAAAAACGCGTGTTTAGCTTCCCTGACGTCAGGCTTGGACGGTTGAACTTGGGTTTGGCCCGCGCCTCGCGCTCTATTCGAGCGGCAGAGCCTGGATATAGGCGGCCACCGCTGCGCGATCCTCCTCAGGTAATTGCGCGAGATTCTCGACGACCAACGCCATGTGACCTCCCGCGCTGTCGAATTCGGGTGTGAACCCCGAGGTGAAATACTCGACAAGGTCCGCGTCGGACCAGTTTAGCTCCACGAGGTTGGGAAACGTACCGCGACCGGCCGGGTTGGGCGCACCCGAAAGCCAGTCGGACCCGGACTTCAGCCCGCCCAGCGCGTTGCGCGGCGTGTGGCATTCGGCGCAATGCCCCATGGCTTCCACCAGTTCGCGCCCGCGTTCAAGCTCGGGCGTGAGGTCGCCGTCCATCTGCCAGTCTTCGCGCAGGAAGAGCATTTTCCAGCCGCCAAGGCTGGCGCGGATATTGAAAGGGAAGGACACGTCATGGGGCTTGGACGGCGTGTCGTCGGCGGGCAGGGTCGTCATATAGGCATGAAGGTCGACCACGTCCTGTGGCTCCAGGTGGATGTAGGAGGCATAGGGAAGCACCGGGTAGTAGTGTGACCCGTCCGGCGAGGTGCCGTTATGCAGCGCGTTCCACATGTCGAGCGCGGACCAATCGCCAATCCCGGCCTCGGGGTCCGAGGAGATGTTCGGCGCGTGGAAGGTGCCGAATTGCGAGGGGAAAGCCTGCCCCCCCGCGAGGATCAGCTTGTCGGCGCCCGTTGCGCCCTCGGCCATGTGGCACGAGGCGCAGCCGGAGGCCGTAAACACCACTCCCCCATGCGCCGCATCCGGGGTCAGCCCCGACACCATCGCCTCGCCGTCCGCCTTGGGTCGGGTGATCCAAAGACCAAGGCCGATCACGAGAGCGATCAGAACGACGAGGGTGGTAATCCAGCGCATGCGGCACTCCGGGCTGTGGAAAGATCAGTCTGGGTCAATCATGCCCTGTCGGGAGCGAATGCGCGAGCGATCAATTGGGTTCCCGATACGCCTTGTGGCAGCTTCCGCAGGCCTGGCCGAGTCCGGCCATCGCCCCTTGCAGGCCTTCGAGGCTTTCACCCGCTGCTGCTTCCATCGCGACGGCGGCTTCATTCACGGCCGTCGCTTTCTCCACGACATCCGCCATGTTTTCCCAGAGTGCGGGGAGGGCGCGGGTCCCGTCGATGCTTTCGGTATCGGTTCCGGGCACCCACATCGGGCCAGCGGCGAGGCTGGAAAGCTTCACAAGGTTGGACGCAGCCGCGGTCGCGGCATCCGCGTCATAGTCCACTTCGCCTTTCGCCATGGCACCGAGTTGGCCTAGGTTGAAGGCATAAAGGCTCATTTGTGCTTTTCGCGCGGCCACGGACGGCGGCAGGTCTTCCTGGGCATGAGCGATGGCTGGCCCCATGATAATGGTTGCGACAGTCGCGGCGGCGGTAAGCATACGGGTGGCGTTCATCTTGGCTCTCCGGTTGGACAAAACATATCAACTCAGCCTATCTGTTCGCATTCACGTTAGAAGTCGCCATTTTCGCAAGGGGTCTGTGCAAAATGAAACAGATGGATTGGGACGATCTGCGCTACGTCTTGGCCGTCGCCAAGGAAGGATCGCTTTCGGGTGCCGCGCGCGCCCTTGGCGTCAATCACGCGACCGTGTTGCGCCGTGTCGATGCGTTCGAAGCCGCGATGGGGATCGCGCTTTTCGATCGCACCGCGCGAGGCTACCGCATCGCGCCAAGGCGCACCCGGATTCTCGAGGCGATCGCCGGTGTGGAGGAGGCGGTTTTTGGCGTTGAACGGGCCACGACCGCGACGCGGTCGCCTTTGGCCGGAACGGTGCGGGTGACATCGACCGACTCGCTCTGCGCCTCGGTGCTCCCCGGGATCGTGGCCGATTTCGAGGCGGAAGCGGAAGGATTGGTGATCGAGCTTCAGGCCCAGAACCGGCACTCGGACCTGGCACGGCTCGACGCGGATATCGCCGTGCGTCCGACGAGCCATCTGCCCGCGGAACTGTCCGGCGTCATTGCCGCTGACATGGGATTTGCAGTCTATGCGGCACCGCAGGGGAGCGATCGATGGCTGGAGTTTACCGGCGCGCGCGGGGCCACGCTCCTGTCTCGGCCCCCGGGACCGGATGGCGACGACGTGACAATCGGCGCGTCGTCGGACAGTTTTCTTGTCCTTCGTGAAATGGCCGCGGTGGGACAGGGCCAAACCTTGCTTCCCTGTATTCTCGGCGACGGTGACCCGCGCCTGCGTCGTGTCGAAATGGCAGAAGACCTCGATCCGGTCCCGTTGTGGGTGGCAAGCCATGTCGATCTGCTGGAGGTTCCACGCATTAAAGCGGTGCGGGAAATGATCGTTCGCGCCCTGGAGCGTAACGCCGACGCCCTGGCCGGGGTCAGCGGGTCGGACGCTGTCGGGGGCCCTCGTCCATTGTGAGCCATTCAGGCCAGCCGACCCACCGTTCAACCGCGAAGAGCGCGAAACAGATGGCGATGATCGCGAGGGCGAATTTTACCTGTTTATCGCTTGGCGGGCGCTTCGCCCATTTCGCCATTCGAAAGGCGTGGCGCATGTTGAAATTCATGTTCGAGCCTCATCGGTAAAGCGCACGGCACCGATGTAGGGAAGATTCCTGTTCCGTTGCGCGTAATCAATGCCGTAACCCACCACGAATTCGTCCGGGATCTCGAAGCCGATGTAATCCGCTTTGAAATCGACCTCCCGGCGCGAAGGCTTATCGAGAAGCGCGATGGACGAAAGCCGCGCGGGTTCACGTGACAGGAGCAGGTTGGTGACGTGCCTAAGCGTGTGGCCCGTGTCTACGATATCTTCGACAACCAACACGTCGCGCCCCTGAACTTCGCCCCGCAAGTCCTTGAGAATGCGAACTTCTCGCGAGCTTTCCGTGGCATCCCCATAGCTCGACACCTCGATGAAATCCACTTCGATCGGGAGATCCAGCTCGCGCACGAGATCCGCGATGAACACGAATGATCCGCGCAGAAGCCCGACCACGATGAGCTTGTCGCTATCCTTGTAAGCGCGCCTGATCTCGCGCGCCAATTCCTCGATCCGGGCGGCGATGGCCTTGGCCGAGATCAGTTCGTCTATGACATAAGGCCGCGTCATGTCCGGCTCCCCCTTGCACTTCGCCCCCACCTTATGGAATTTGCAGGCCAAGTCACGAAGCGAGTGGGGTGACATGCCGACACATGGCGAAAAACGAGTGGTGCCGTACACGGCGCAGCAGATGTACGATCTGGTGGCCGACGTGAAATCCTATCCGGAGTTCCTGCCGTGGAACTCGGCCGCTCGCATTCGGTCGGTCGAGGAGCAGCCCGACGGCACGAAGCTGATGCTCGCGGATCTAGTGATTTCGTTCAAAGTGTTTCGGGAGCGGTTCGGAAGCCGCGTGGTCCTGAACCCCGCTCAGATGCGGATCGATACCGAGTATCTGGACGGGCCATTCAAGTACATGAGAAGCTATTGGCAGTTTCGTGAAATGGACGGCCAGCAGTGCGAGGTCGAATTCTTCGTGGACTTCGAGTTCAAGAACATCGTGCTGCAACGGGCCATCGGAGTGGTCTTCAACCAGGCGATGCAACGGATCGTGAAGGCGTTCGAGGATCGGGCGAGAGTGCTTTACGGCTGAGGTCTTGCGCCGCGGCGGTGCCGCGTCGCGATCCGGGGGACGTTCCGTCCCGCCGTCCTTTTGGCCAGCCCCCCTTGAAAGTGCTTTTGAAACGAAGAAGGGATCAGTCGTCCCTTTCGGCCAGGGGATGGTGCGTGAGGACGAGGTCCTTGAGCCGTTCCTCCAACACATGGGTGTAGATCTCGGTTGTCGAGACGTCGGCATGGCCCAGAAGCGTCTGGATCGCGCGCAGGTCCGCGCCGTTGGCCAGCAGATGTGTCGCGAAAGCGTGGCGCAAACGGTGGGGGGTGACGGTTGCGGGAGAGATGCCTGCGCTGACCGCGATCTCCTTGATCAACCCGTGAAAGCGGTGGCGGGTCAGGTGACCGTCCTTGGCGGTTGAGGGGAACAGGAACCGCGACGGTTTCGCGCCGGTCCGGGCCCTCGCTGCCTCCTCTGCTGCGTCACGCGCCGCCAGCCACCTGGTCAGCGCGGCCCGCGCCGGGGTGGAGAGCGGCACCATGCGTTCCTTGCCGCCTTTGCCGGCCACCAGGAGCATCCGCGGATCGCCGCGCGCGGCACTGACGGGGAGGGTGACCAGTTCACTTACGCGCATGCCCGTGGCGTAGAGCAATTCCATCAGGCAGGCGTTACGCACCCGGTCGATCTCGGAGCGTCCCTGTTTTTGCGCGGCGTCAAGCAGGGCCCGCACATCCGCCTCGGAGAGCGTTTTGGGGAGGGACTTGGTCTTGCCGGGGCCGGAGATACGCAAGGCGGGGTTGTCTGCCCGCCAGCCTTCTTCGAACGCGAAACGATAGAGTTGTTTGACGGCAGAGAGACGGCGCGCGCGGGTGGCCGTGGCCAAACCCTCGGCCTCGCAGTCAATCATGTAAGCTTCGATCATGGCCTTGTCGGCCTGTTCGAAATCGCACTTCCGGCTTTCGAGAAAATTCTTGAAGGCCGAGAGATCGCGGCCATAGGCGAGCAGCGTGTTGCGCGCGGCGTCCAGTTCGGCTGCCTGGGCTTCGAGAAAGGTGGAAATCCAGCGGTCGTCGTCGCTCATGCCCGTCGCTCGAGGATCAGGAACTCCAAGGCCACGCGCCGCGCGGTCGTCTCAAGCCCGACGCGGCGCAGAACCGCCAGCGCATTCGCCAGGTCGTCAAGGTCGCCCGCGAGCCCGGAGGCAAGGCGATCCAGCGCCTTCAGGATCGCTTCACCCAAACGGTTTTCTTCGAGCAATGCGGCGATGTCGGTGGGCAGGGGGGCTTGCGAAAACCCGTCTGCCACGGCGCGCGTCGCGCTATCCGGAGCGGTTACGCCGGCGAGGTTGCCTTGCGCAAGGGCAACAAGAAAACGGTCGAGGTCCGTGGTCGGCACGGCTCTCTGCGCCACATCTTCGTAGGCGTCTGACAAAAGCCCCATGTGAAGCGCGATGCGCGCGGCGGGCCCGTCCAGAGGAAAAGCCGCAAGCGCCGGTCCATGGACCCGGGCGATTGGCACCTCGGTCTGGGCTTTGGTCAATTGGGTCCAAAGCCGTGGCAGGAGGGTTTCCAGCGTATCACCGTCTTCCTCCTTCAACGCGGATTCGAGCGCCTGGACAGCGGAGACCCGGTCCCAGACACCGCCGGAGGCGGCCGGTTTTTGCTGAGTGTAGAGCCCAAGGAGCTGGTTGTCGGTCACCGCGCCGGTGCGCGCGAGCCGCTCGGCGGCCTCGACCTGTGCCTTCCAACCGTTGTTCGAGCGCAGGTCTGCCTGTGCGAAGGCAAGCGGAAGTCCCCGCGTCGGGATCGCCTGACCGATGGCTTCGAACAGGCGGAAGGTCAGCGGCGTGATCGGGCGCGGCGGGTCCAGTGGCGGCTCGCCTTCGAACAGGTCCGGGTCGAGGAACCGCGCCAAGAGCGCGTCTTCCTCCTCGTTGATGACATCCAGTGGCCGAGCGGTGCCAAGCAGGATAACGGCCCCATCCCAATCCCCGGCGCGCGCCATACAGAAAATACGTGTGGGATAGGTCGGCGACAGGTCGGGTTTCTCCTCCATCGCGCGGCAGACATCATCCTCCTGGCCGATCAGGAGTGCCGTGTCGAACCAGCGTCGGGTCACGTCGACGGATGCCGGGCCGGCGCGCTCCAGGAGGGCATGGGCCTGATCGAGCGCGCCCATCTCCAGAAGCTTGTCGACCCGGGCTAGAAAAACGGCATCGCCCGACGTGCCGTCGGGTTCCGGTGGGTCGGCTTCGGCCAGGAGCAGCTTGATGAGGAGTGCTTGCGCGGCGGGCAGCATGTCGGCCTGCTCTTCGCGAATGAGCCACGCCACATCGGGGGCGGTCGAGCCGGACCAGAGCGACGCGGGCAAGCCGGTCAGAGCCGGGGGAAGAAGGCCGATCGCGTCCGGCTTGGGGCCGTCGTCCGTGCCGAGCGGTTTCACGGTCACGGGAGACACGGTTGCGCCGCCGTCCACGGGCGCTTCGCCCGCCACCGTTCCGACGGTCGTTTGCGGTGCCGTGAGGCTATCGGACAGCCAACCGATCGCGGACATCGGGGCGTCCTGGGCCTGTGCGACCCCGATCAGCCCGGACAATAACGCCAAGGCCGGAAGAACGCCTGCCTTACCCATCTTCCAGAAAGATCGGCTGCGCATTCTGGGTCGCCGGCGGGCTCAGATCTCCGACAAGCGCGTAACCTGCGATCCCGATGGCTCCGAGAACCACGATCACCAGAATGAATTTCACCAACCGCCCAATCATCTCGACCCATTCTTCGTTTTCTTGTGCTCGGGCTTTTGCCCCGTGACCACTTCATATATGGCATGTCTGGCAAGGTCACGCCATGAGGCCTCACAAAAATAACAATGGGCAAGGCACTGCCGTTTTGACGTATCGATTGAAGAAACCGGTGACCGTGATCGGCATGATGGGGGCGGGCAAGACCGCGGTGGGGAAATCGCTCGCGACTCGGCTTGGTGTTCCTTTCATGGATAGTGACGCCGAGATCGAAACGGCTGCCAACATGTCCATTGCCGAGGTGTTCGATCGCGACGGTGAAGCGTTTTTCCGGGACCGGGAGGCCGAGGTCATTCAGCGGTTGCTGGATACAGGGCCGATGGTGCTGTCGACCGGGGGCGGCGCGTTCCTCGCGGAACGTAATCGCGCGGCGATTTCCAAGGCCGGTGTTTCGGTGTGGCTGCGTGCCGATCTTGATCTCCTGTGGCAACGCGTGCGCCACAAGACGACACGCCCGCTTTTGCGGACGGCCGATCCGAAACGCACACTGGGCGAGATTTATGCCGCCCGGAAGGATATTTACGCGCTGGCCGACTTGGTGGTGGACGCTGATCCCTCCTATTCCATTACGGCGATGCGCGACCATGTGATCCGGGTGCTTTTGACGCGGCCGGATATTTTGGAGGACAAGTGATGGAAACGGTTCATGTCTCGTTGGGAGAGCGCTCGTATGACGTTCGGATCGGGCCCGGGCTCTTGGCCGAGGCAGGCCAGCATATCGCGCCGCTTCTGAACCGTCCGCGGGTCGCCATCGTTACCGAAGCGCGTGTCGCCGGTCTGCATCTGGCCGCGTTGCAAGAGGCGCTCACGGCGGACGGGATCGAGAGCGAAGCGCTTGTCCTGCCGCCGGGGGAGGCGACCAAGAGCTGGGCGCATCTGACCGAAACGGTGGAATGGCTTCTCGATCAGAAGGTGGAGCGCAAGGACGTCGTCGTGGCGTTCGGCGGCGGCGTGATCGGCGATCTCGCGGGTTTCGCGGCGAGCGTGCTTCGGCGCGGCGTGCGCTTCGTGCAAATCCCGACCTCGCTCTTGGCGCAGGTTGACAGCTCCGTTGGCGGCAAGACCGGGATCAACTCACCCCATGGCAAAAACCTTGTCGGTGCGTTTCATCAGCCCTCTCTGGTCTTGGCCGATATTGACGTTCTCGGCACCCTGGCACCGCGTGATTTTCTCGCAGGCTATGGCGAAGTCGTCAAATACGGCGGTCTGGGGTCGCTGGCGTTCTTTGAATGGCTGGAGGCGAACGGACCCGACCTGGCCGCCGGTGATGTGGAGAAGCGGACCGAGGCGGTGCGCCGGTCTGTGCAGATGAAAGCCGACATCGTGGCGCGGGACGAGACCGAGCAAGGGGATCGTGCGCTTTTGAACCTGGGGCATACCTTCGGTCATGCTCTCGAAGCGGCGACGGGCTACTCGGATCGGTTGCTCCATGGCGAAGGTGTCGCCATTGGCTGCGCTCTGGCGTTCGAGACCTCCGCACGGATGGGGCTGATGAGCCAGGAAGCGCCGTCGCGGTTTCGCGAACATCTCGCGGCGATGGGGATGAAGCGGGATTTGTCGGACATCCCCGGCGAATTGCCGGATGCCGATGGGCTGATGGAACTCATGAAACAGGACAAGAAGGTCGAAGCGGGCAAACTTCGGTTCATTCTGGCGCGCGGGATCGGCGAGGCTTTCGTGACCGAAGATGTGGATCCGGGGCTGATCCGCGGCCTGCTCGAAGAAGCCCTGGCCGCGCGCTAACGGTGTCTTTCCGTGGCGGCCTGAAGCACCTCTCCGACCCGGGCCTGCGTTAGAAAGCCGGTCATGGTTCCGTCTTTGCTGACGACGGCAACCATCGGAGCACTCCCGACCAGACGCAGGGTCCGTGCCAGCGGCGTTTCGGGGGGCACGGCCGGGATTTGGCGCTGCATCACCCCTTCGACCGTTTCGTCGGAGTTGGCGTCGTCCAAGGCCTGTTCCGATACGACCCCGACGACCCGACCGCTTGCGAAGTCCTTGACGGGCAAGGCCGCATGACCGGACCTTTGGAGCGTGAGCCGCGCGACCTCGATACCGTCGCCGGGGCGTAGCGGGGTATACTCGGTGATCATCACGTCGCGCGCGACCATACCCTTGAGCCTGTCGCGAAGCGCCACATCGTTATTCTCGGCCCGCGCCGCCATGAAGATGAAGACGGCGATGAGGACGAGGATCAACTGACCTGTCCAGAGCCCGTAGGCGGCACCCACGATCGCAACACCCTGACCGACGAGCGAAGCGACCTTGGTGGCCGTAACCCGTGCCATGAAAATGGAGAGCGTCGCGCGCAGCACCCGGCCGCCATCCATCGGAAAGGCCGGGATCATGTTGAACAGGGCGAGGATCAGGTTCAGCATCGCGATCTGTTCAGGGAGGGTCGCAAAGCTCATTCCACCGGACAGCGGCGTGCGCGGGGACAGCCCGACCCAGAGCCAGAGCGCGAGGAAGATCACCACGTTGACCGCTGGCCCTGCGAGCGCGACGAGGATTTCGCGCCCCGGCTTTTCCGGCATCCGTTCGAGCCGCGCCATGCCACCGATGGGCAGAAGGGTTATGTCCGGTGTTCTGATCCCGAACCGCCGCGCCATCAGAGCGTGGCCATACTCATGGGCGATCACGCAGGCGAAGAGCAGCAGAACATAGGAGACATTGACGAGGGCGGCATAGGTGCCGCCCGCGCCGTAAGCCGTGACACCGACCCAGAGCAGGAGCAGGAAAAACGTCGCGTGGATGCGAAGTTGAGAACCGAGCAATCGCCCGATTGGGAAAGACCAAGTCATAACAGACTAACGCTCCGCGATGGGGGGTGTTCCGCATCCGTTACGGACCGGGGTCGGTCTGCGATAATCGGTGCGATCAGAATGGAATCTCGTCGTCAAAGCCTCCGCCACCACCGCCAGCCGGGGTCGAGCCGCCGCGATCGTCGCCGCCGCCGCCATAGCCACCCTGCGAGCCGTAGTCATCGCCGCCACCATAGCCGCCGCCGGACCCTCCGCCGTAGCCGCCACCTTCTCCACCGCCACCGCGGCTGTCGAGAAGGGTCAGTTCACCCTTGTAGGGGCGCAGCACTACTTCAGTCGAATAGCGGTCATTGCCGGACTGGTCCTGCCACTTGCGCGTCTCAAGCTGACCTTCGAGGTACACCTTGGAGCCTTTGCGCAGGTATTGCTCCGCGATCCGGCCCAGCGGTTCCGAGAAGATCGCGACCGAATGCCATTCGGTTTTCTCACGCCGTTCGCCGGTATTGCGGTCTTTCCAGTTCTCCGAGGTGGCGACACGCAGGTTCACGACCTTGCCGCCGTTCTGGAAGGTGCGCACTTCCGGGTCGCGCCCCAGATTGCCCACGAGGATGACCTTGTTAACCGAGCCCGCCATGAGGACCTCCCGAATCTGTAGAATTTGTTTCGACTTTTACATCACCCACGGTCGGTGAAGGAAAGGTTAAAATCCGCCAAGCACTTGGCGCCCGCTCTTCGGGGCCCACGCGGAAGGGTGGTGCAGGGCAGGCTCTTGGGCTATAGTTTGGCCAAGCCGGATAACGGAGAACTGGGCGGTGATGCGGAGTATTCTGACAAGCGTTTGCGCTTTGGGCCTCGTCTGGGCCGCGCCTGCTGCGGCAGATACCTTTTCGTCTTCCAATGGTCGCGCCAATTTCGAGAACGCGTTGAAGCTGCTCGATGGTCGCGCGTCCGAACAATACGCAGGATCGGTGAAGTACCAGCCGCGTCCCAAACAGGACCGTGTGCTGCCCTACGGCGGCAAATACAAAGGCATCTACCTTGAGATGGCCAAGGCGGCGGCGCAGAAGCATTCAGTCCCGGTGGACCTGTTCTTGCGCCTGGTGCAGCAGGAATCCGGGTGGAACCCCAACGCGAAGTCTCATGCCGGTGCGCTTGGGCTTGCGCAGCTGATGCCAGAGACGGCGACGCTCTTGGGTGTGGATCCGGTCGATCCGGAGGAGAACCTCGACGGTGGTGCCCGCTACCTGCGCGCGCAATACGTTAAGTTTCGCTCTTGGCGGCTGGCGCTGGCCGCTTACAACGCGGGGCCAGAAGCGGTCGTGAAATACGACGGCGTTCCTCCCTACAAAGAGACCGAAGGCTACGTCGAAGCGATCCTCGGGAGCTGACCCAAAAGCCTGGGCCAGATACGGTAAAGCGCCCCACGAGAGGGCGCTTTTCTTTGGGACTGATCAAATGTCGCTTATGCGCCGCGGCGGAACTGCGACGGGGTTCGGCCCGTATGGTTCTGAAATGCCCGCGTAAAATAGGCGGCGGAGGCAAACCCCAGCGACTTCGCGATGTCCTTGACCGGCAAATGGGTCTCGGTCAGCAGCCGCCGCGCCTCGTAATGCACGCGGTCCGCCAGAATCGCCGAAGCCGGACGCCCGCAAGCCTTGTTGCACACGCGGCTCAGGTGCGTCGGCGTCACGCCCAGATCCTTGGCATAATCCCGGACCGTCTTGGTCGAGTGGAAATCCTGCTCGACCAGTGCGCTATAGGCGGCGGCGAGGCGGGAGGAGGCATCCCCGTCCGGCTCTTCGATGTCCAGTGCGCGCATCTGGCGTTCGATCCAGACGGACAAAAGACCCGCGTGACAGAGCATCGCGCGATCGGAGGCAAGGTTGCCGCTTTCCAGCTCGGTCTGGAGGTTGTCGATCAGGCGGTTCAATTCGATGTGCTGATCGGCGTCATGCAGGCGCAGGTGAACCGAGTCTTCCGGCAGAGAAAGCTCGCGCTCGACCCCGACCGGGAAAACGGTGATCATGCCGTGCACGGTGGAATTCATTTCGAACCCGTGCATCGTGCCGGCCGGGATGAAGATCGCATTATGCGCGGTATAGCCGGAGGTCTTGCCGTTAATGGTGATCCGACCCTGACCACGCGTGAACCACAACAGAACCGGCGCGCCGTAGCTGCGCATCGCCTCGGTTCGCCAGCGACCGCCATTGGCCAGGCGGGCCAGCGGGATCACACGAAAAGGCGATGACAGTGTGTTGGCGGTGTTCATAGCGGTCGGTCTCCCACGTCATTCCGTCAAAGGCCTGGGAACACAGCAGGATGGCAAACCCCGATCACGGCTCGAATACCGTTGTTTCTTTGTCCCAAGTCGCGGCGGGTCCAGGCACCGGATCAACGCCACCCACAAGAGGTAGCCGATTCCATTTAACCTGTCGCGCGGGTTCTCCACAACCACAGGGTTTTCCTGTGGATAAGTTCGATGTGGTTTTCGGATGTTTCCGAAGAGCCACAGTTTGGCGCGTTTATGGGACTGGTGGTCTCTCGACATAGTGCCATTTCGACATGCGCGAACGGAACCAAGTGCGTTGGCGCTTGGCATATTGTTGGGAAGAGACAATTGATGCCGCGCGCGCATCTTCGAGGGAACACGCGCCGTTAAGATGCGCAATCAGCTCTTTCGCGCCGATGGCTTTCGACGATGGCGCGGTTGGCGACCATGTCGGAAGGTTCGCGCGCGCCTCGTCCAGGGCCCCGGCGGCGAGCATCATATCGAAACGGCGGGCAATCCGTTCGCGCAGGTCGTCGCGCGGGGGGGCGACCACGATCGGAAGGGTCTCGGACAGGGGCAGGCGCGGCGGCGGCGTATCGTCTTGCCACGCCGCCAACCCGCGCCCGGTGGTTTTCTGGACCTCCCAGGCGCGGGCCACACGAGCCGGGTTCAATGTGTCGATCCGGGCGCGTGTTTCCGCGTCGATCTCGGCCAGCATCGCGTCGATGCCTTTCTCGACCAGGAGCGCTTCGCCTAGAGCCCGCACCTCGGCGGGGGTTTCGGGGATCTCCGCGAGGCCTTCGGTCAGGGCCGAGAAGTAAAGCCCCGTGCCGCCGACGATGATCGGCCGCAGGTCCCCGATCAGAAACGGTTCGAGATCGCGCAGCCAGTGACCGACGGAATAGGGCATGTCGCCCGCGATATGGCCGTAGAGCGCATGGGGAGCGACTTCTTCTTCCGCAGGCGAGGGGCGCGCGGTGAGTATCCGCCAGTTTTCATAGACTTGCAGCGCATCGGCATTGACCACCACGCCGCCCTTCGTGCGTGCGATATGGAGCGCCAAAGCCGATTTCCCGCTTGCCGTTGGCCCCGCGATCAACACGGGCCGGCGTGCAGGCAAGCCGTCGAGCATATCGGCGAAAGCCGGGTCGTCCATGTCACCTCTTCATGCCACGTCTTTGGGGCCCTTCCGTCGGGGTGCGCGATCACGGATTGCACCCGCGTTCGATTTCCGACATTTTGCACAGCACATACATGACCCCCAAGGATGACGCAAAGACATGACCGAGGACGCCCAAGACGCTCCCGCCGAACCGCTCTACAACCGTGTGATGCTGAAGATTTCGGGGGAGGCGCTGATGGGAGACCAGGGCTACGGTCTGCATCCACCTACCGTCCAGCGTATCGCAAGAGAGGTCCAGTCGGTTCACGCCATGGGCGTCGAGATCTGCATGGTGATCGGTGGCGGTAACATTTTCCGCGGCCTCGCAGGCTCTGCACAGGGCATGGAACGGACCACAGCCGACTACATGGGGATGCTCGCGACCGTCATGAACGCGCTCGCCATGCAATCCGCTCTTGAAGGGCTTGGCGTGTTCACCCGCGTCATTTCCGCGATCCGCATGGACGAGGTGGCCGAACCCTATATTCGCCGCCGCGCCGTGAGGCACCTGGAGAAGAAACGCGTCGTGATCTTTGCCGCCGGCACCGGCAACCCGTATTTCACGACCGACACCGCCGCGACCCTGCGGGCCAATGAGATGACCTGTGAAGCGATTTTCAAAGGCACCAAGGTTGATGGCGTCTACGATAAGGACCCCAAAAAGTTCGACGATGCCGTGCGCTATGACGAAGTGACCTACGACGAGGTGCTTGCCAACCGTCTGGGTGTCATGGACGCTTCGGCCATCGCGCTGGCCCGCGACAACAACAAGCCGATTATCGTGTTCAGCCTGGACGAGCCGGGCGGGTTCAAAGGCATCCTTGCGGGCAAGGGAACCTATACCAAGGTCGTCAACAAGCGGTCCTAGCGTTTGGTATGGACAGTGGCATCCTGCGCACGGAGTCGATGTCTATACAATGCCGCGAAAATGAGAGTATACAGCGCGAAACATTCGGAGCGACGCTCCGCGCTGAGGAGGTATGAGCCATGGCTGACGGTGATTTTGAAATTGATATCGACGATCTGGAGCGCCGGATGGACGGCGCGATGGGGGCATTGCGCACGGAATTCGCGTCGCTTCGCACGGGCCGAGCCTCGGCCTCGATGCTCGACCCGATCAACGTGGAAGCCTACGGTCAGCGCACGCCGCTGAACCAGGTCGGCACCGTGAACGTGCCGGAGCCCCGGATGGTCACGATCAATGTCTGGGACAAGAGCCTCGTGAACGCGGTCGAAAAGGCGATCATGGAATCGGGTCTCGGCATCAACCCGCAGACCAACGGCACCATCGTCATGTTGCCGATCCCGGAGTTGAACGAAGAACGCCGCCGGGAGCTCGCGCGTGTTGCCGCGCAATATGCCGAAAGCGCCCGGGTCGCGATTCGAAACGTGCGCCGCGACGGCATGGAGCAGCTCAAGAAAGCGAAGAACGATGGCATGTCCGAGGACGACAACAAGATCTGGCATGACGAGGTGCAGGCGCTGACGGACAAGTTCATCGCCAACGTCGACAAGGCGCTGGAGAACAAGCAAGAAGAGATCATGCAGGTCTAGGACCGGCAGCCACCGGACAGACGGCCCGGGACGGGCGTGTCAGCGAGGGTAGGATAGTGAACGATCAATCCGGCATCGACTCCGAAAAGCCCAACGGGCTTCACGTGGCGTTCATCATGGATGGCAACGGACGCTGGGCCAAGGCGCGAAGGCGTCCGCGCCCTTTCGGCCACCAGGCAGGCGCCAAACGGACCCGCGAGGTCGTGGAGGCCTGTCCCGATCTAGGCGTGAAATATGTGACGCTTTACGCGTTCTCGACCGAGAATTGGAAACGCTCGCGTGCCGAGATCACGGCGCTCATGGCGCTGTTCCGGTACACGATCCGAAAGACCGCGCGCGATCTGCACGCCGAAGGTGCGCGGGTGCGCTTCATCGGGGACCGCGCACCGCTCGACAAGAAGTTGATCAAGCTGATGAACGAGCTCGAGGAACTGACCAGGGACAACGACCGTGTGCATGTCACGGTCGCACTCAACTACGGTGGGCGGGACGAGATCCTGCGGGCCACCCGTAAGATGGCGGAAGCCGTGAAAGCGGGCGAGCTGGAGCCTGCGGAGATTTCCGAGGACACCATGCATGACTACCTCGACACGGCCGGGTTACCTGACCCCGATCTCGTGGTGCGCACCTCTGGTGAAAGCCGCACGTCCAACTTCCTGACCTGGCAGACGGCCTACGCGGAATTCGAATTCACCGACACGCTCTGGCCGGACTTCGGCAAGGAGCAATTCGCCGAAGCGCTCGACAAGTTCGGTCTGCGCGAACGGCGCTACGGTGGCGTTTGACATGGCGGAGAGCCAACAGGCCACGTCGAACTGGTCCGACCTTACCACGCGCGTCATCTCGGCGGGCGTGATCGTCGTTCTGGCACTTGGCGCCTTGTTCGCCGGGTCGCTGGTCTGGTCGGTTTTCGTGCTGGTGGTCTACGTCCTGATGCTTCGGGAGCTGGCGAAACTGTGCGAGCCTGACATTCCGACCACGCGCCGCTGGGTGGTGGCGCTTCTGCCCATTGCCGTGTTGATCGTCGTGATGGTTCTTCCACTGGCTGGACGTACACCCGACGGGATGGACGCTGTCTGGACCGCCTATCAGCTTGGTGTCCTGCGGGTTCTTCTGATCGCCTTGGTGCCGATCGCGCTTGGGCTGTTCCTGGTAAAATCCGACCAACGCATCTGGCTCGCCTATGGCATTATGTTGGCGGGCGCTGCGATGGCGTTTGCTTTCGGGCAGGTCGTCGTGGGGCCGAGCGGTATTCTGGCGCTAGTCGGCATCGTGGTGATCTCGGACGTTGGCGGCTATTTCGCGGGGCGTGCTTTTGGAGGGCCGAAGTTCTGGCCGCGGATCAGCCCCAAGAAAACGTGGTCCGGCACGATCGCAGGTTGGATAGGTGCGGGTGTATTCGGCGCCATTGTAGGTCCGGTCGTATTTGGGATTTCGCCGATTTGGGCGGGTCTTGCGGCCATGCTGCTCGCCTTCGCGGGGCAAATGGGCGACATCGCGGAAAGCTGGATGAAACGCAGGGCAGGGGTCAAGGATAGCTCGACCCTGATCCCCGGTCATGGCGGCGTGTTGGATCGTCTCGACGCGCTTGTCGCGGTCGCTGCATTGGCGGGGGCCGCCGCTTTGATACTGGGAGTGGCCCAATGACCCGGCGCATTTCGATTTTCGGCTCCACCGGGTCCATCGGCCTGTCGACCATCGACCTGATCGAACGCGACCCTGAAGCCTATGACGTGGTCGCGCTGACCGGGGGGCACAACGTGGCGCGGCTTGCCGAACAGGCGCGCGCGCTGAAAGCCGACATCGCGGTCACCGCGCATGACGAGAACCTTGCCGAGTTGAAAGACCGTTTGTCGGGCACCGGGATCGAAGCGGCGGCGGGCACGCAAGCGATCGAGGAAGCCGCACGACGCCCGGCGGACTGGGTGATGAGCGCCATCGTCGGGGCCGCCGGGCTTGCGCCCGGATTGGCAGCCCTGGAAGAGGGCGCCTGCCTTGCACTGGCCAACAAGGAAAGCCTCGTCACTGCCGGACCGCTCATCATGGGCACCGCGCAGGAGTTCGGCGCGCGCATTCTGCCCGTGGACAGTGAACATTCCGCCGTGTTCCAGGGGCTTGTTGGCGAAGACATGGATGCGGTCGAGCGGATCATCATTACCGCCTCGGGTGGTGCGTTTCGCGACTGGCCCATCGAGAAGCTGGCAGAGGCCACGCTGGAGCAGGCCTCAAGCCATCCGAACTGGGACATGGGGCAGCGGATCACCATCGACAGCGCTTCCATGTTCAACAAGGCCCTGGAGCTGATCGAGACCAAGGAGTTTTTCGGCGTCGACCCGTCGAAGATCGAGGTCATCGTCCATCCCCAAAGCCTGATCCACGCGCTCGTCGGCTTCAACGACGGGGCGCTGATGGCCCACGTAGGCCCGCCCGACATGCGCCACGCCATCGGCTATGCGCTACATTGGCCCACGCGGAAGTCGCTTCCCGTCGACCGTCTCGACCTTGCCGCCGTTGGCAGCATGGAGTTTCGCGCGCCGGACGAAAAACGTTGGCCCGCGCTGCGTCTTGCACGCGAGGTCATGGAAGCGGGCGGCATGGCCGGCGCCGTGTTCAATGCCGCCAAGGAAAGTGCGCTCGACGGGTTCATTGCGCACCAGATCGGGTTCTTGCGGATGTCCGAGGTCGTGGAGGAGGTGCTGATCGCACTTTCGCGCGACCGGAGCCTCATGTCCGCCGCATTCACCCTTGATAACGTGCGCGCCGCTGACCAAATGGCACGTCAGCGCGCAACAGAAATCATCGCCGGGGTCTGACCCCCGCAGACAAGCCGGGCGATACGATCCGGCGATGGAGCAGACCTTTGGACCTGACGAGCCTGATCCCGTCTTTCGGCAATCTTGCCTTTACGCTTTTGGCCTTTATCATCGCGTTGTCGATCATCGTGGCGATCCATGAATACGGGCACTACATCGTCGGGCGCTGGTCCGGGATCAAGGCGGATGTGTTCTCCATCGGCATCGGCCCGGTTCTGGCGAAGAAAACCGACAAACACGGCACCCAGTGGCAAATCGCGGCCTTTCCTGTCGGCGGCTACGTGAAGTTCCGGGGCGATGCGAACGCGGCGTCGGCGGGTGTCGACGAAGAGGCGATGGAAGGCCTCAGCGACGAGGAATTGCGCCACACGATGCACGGCGCCCCGCTTTGGGCGCGCGCCGCGACGGTAGCGGCTGGTCCGGTGTTCAATTTCGTGCTCTCGGCGATCATCTTTTTCGGAATGGCGTTTCACACGGGGATCGCAACCGATCCGCTGACGGTCGAGGATCTCGCCCCCGTGCCGGGCGTCGAAGGGTTAATGCCGGGCGATCAGATCCTGTCCATTGCCGGGCAGAAAACACCGTCGCTCGAAGATTTCGGGGACTTCGTTGACAGCCTGCCACAGGAAAGCCCGCTGGACTACGTGGTGCTGCGGGATGGTTCAGAGGTCACGGTCGAGACGCTTTTTCCTTATCCGCCCTTCGTCGGGTCGGTAACGCCGCAATCCGCCGCTGCCGATGCCGGTCTGGAGCGGGGCGATCTCATCACTGCCGTGGACGGGACGCCGGTTTCGACCTTCAACCAATTGCGCGACATCGTCGGAAACGGTGACGGCGAAACGCTTGATCTGACCATAAACCGGGGCGGCGAGGAGGTTGCGATTTCGCTCACGCCGCGTCGCGTGGATCTTCCGCTTCCTGATGGCGGCTTTGAAACCCGGTGGTTGATCGGCGTCTCCGGCGGCATGATTTTCGAGCCTGCGACTCGCGCCCCGTCGATTGGCGAGGCTTTCACGACTGGCGTGGACCAGGTCGGCTATATCATCACGTCGTCGCTCTCCGGGCTTTGGCACATGATCACCGGCGCGATTTCGAGCTGCAACCTGCGCGGCCCCATCGGGATCGCGGAAACCTCGGGCGCGGCGGCAAGCCAGGGCATCGCGAGTTTCATATGGTTCGTTGCGGTGTTGTCCACCGCCGTCGGGCTTCTGAACCTCTTCCCAATTCCCGTGCTCGACGGCGGGCACCTCGTGTTCCACGCCTACGAGGCCGTGGCCGGTCGACCACCCAGCGATGGCGCCATGCGCATTTTACTGACGGTCGGACTGACATTGGTCATTGGCATCATGCTGCTCGGGGTCACGAACGACCTGTTCTGTCCGTAACCGGGCAGGCGGGTCTTTTCCCGCGGCTTATCCCAGGAACCGCCGTGAAATCGTCACAATTCCGAAAAGCTTAGGCCCCATTCCCCGGTGAACCTGTCTCCAATTCAAACCGAGAGGTCTGTATCATGGAACATATTCATCAAGGCTACCGCGGTCTTCATCTGTTGTTCGACCTGAACTGGGACCGGCTTCTGTACATCGGAACGCTCGCGGCTGCACTCGGTTGTGGTGCGCTGATGGGTGCAATCCTGAATTGAATTTCTCGCCGGGCTTTATGGCCCGCAAGACACAGCGTTGATCGAACCTGTTTCCGGGCCGCCATAGTGCGGCCCTTTCGCCACTCACACGCTTTGACATCACCTCTCATTGTCGTTAGTCACACTAGGGACTGGGATGTCTGAGCGGATGATAACAACATGACGTATAACGAGCAGCGCGCCGCCCGAAAAATGGCACTGCGCAAATCCGTCCTCGCCCCCGCCGCCACGGCGGTTTTCCTTGGGGTGTCAGGGGCTTCCGTGGTGCTGCCAACCACGGCTTACGCACAATCTTACAATTTCTCGTCGGTCCAGATCGTGGGCTCGGACAGGATCGAAGCCTCGACCGTCCTAGCGTATCTGGGAATCGGCAAGGGCCAGACGGTGTCTGCTGCCGAATTGAACGACGCTTACCAGCGTCTGTCCGGCTCCGGCCTGTTCAACACTGTCGAATTGCAGCCGCGCGGCAGCACGCTCGTTGTGCGCGTGCAGGAATACTCGATGATCAGCCGCATCAATATCGAGGGTAACCGCCGCAAGGATGACGAGGAACTGCTGCCGTTGATCCAATCCCGCTCCCGTCAGGTGTTCTCGCCCTCGACCGCGGAGCGTGACGCCCAGATCATTGCAGAAGCCTATGCCGCCGATGGCCGGATCGCCGCAGATGTGACGCCACGCATCATCCGCCGGGGTGGTGGTCGCGTCGATCTCGTCTTCGAAGTGATCGAGGGCAAGAACGCCGAGATCGAGCGCCTGTCGTTCACCGGCAACCGCAGCTTTTCGGATTCGCGCCTGCGCCGGGTTCTTACCTCCAAGCAAGCGGGCATCCTGCGCGCTTTCGTCCAGGTCGACACCTATGATCCCGGCCGTCTGGAGTTCGATCGGCAGGTTCTTACGGATTTCTACCAATCGCGTGGCTACGTCGATTTCGAAGCCGTGGCGGTGGCCGGCGAAGTCACGCAGGCCCGTGACGGATTCCAGGTGACCTTTCAGATCAATGAAGGCCAGCAGTTCAGCTTCGGTGAAATCAACACGATCTCCGAGGTGGACGGGATCGATCCCGCCGCGATCGAGCGTGTCGCCCGTTTGCGCACCGGGTCGGTCTATAACCCGACCAAGGTCGATCAGGCGATTGCCCGGATGGAACGCTTGCTGGCGCAAGAAGGCATGAGCTTCGTCACGGTCGAGCCCCGGATCACGCGAAACGAGCGTGAAGGCACCTTGGACCTGACGCTCGCCATCGTGCGTGGCCCGCGTGTGATCGTCGAGCGGATCGACATCGAAGGCAACCGCACCACGCTTGACCGCGTCGTCCGGAGCCAGTTCCGCACGGTCGAAGGCGACCCGTTCAACCCGCGTGCTATCCGCGCGTCGGCCGAACGCATTCGGGCGCTTGGCTACTTTTCCGATGTGCAGGTCGAAGCCCGTGAAGGCTCTGCCAGCGACCGCGTCGTGGTCGATGTCGATGTCGAAGAACAGGGCACGGGCTCGCTGTCATTCGGCGCTGCCTATTCGACGGCGACCGGCTTTGGTTTGAACGCCGCCTTCACCGAACGCAACTTCCTGGGCCGTGGTCAGTATATCAATGCCGAATTCAGCGGCGGTGTGAGCGCGCGCAACTACCAGTTCTCCTTTGCGGAACCGAACCTCTTTGGTCGCGATCTTGCCCTTGGGATTGACGCATTCTACACGGAAACGCTGTCGAACACGCGCGCGCAATACGACACCACCGTCGCCCGCGTAGAACCTTACCTGGAGTTTCCGGTATCGGCGACGAGCCGTCTTTCCGTTCGTCCGCATGTCCGGGGCAACCTGATTGAAAAGGTCGATCCCGGCAGCTCGAATGTTCTCAAGGCGGAAGCCGCACGTGGCTGGCAGTTCGGCGGCGGTGCAGGTCTGACCTACACCTTCGACACCGCGCGCAACGCGATCGACCCGTCGACCCGCGCTTTCCTGCGCGTAAATGCCGATGTGGGCGGTCTTGGCGCCGACAACCAGTATTTCAAGGCGTCTACGCTGGCACGTGTCCAGACCCGCGTCATGAACGACGAAGTGACCCTTCGCGGCGAAGTGGAAGCCGGCGCGGTCTACTCGTTCGGCGGCAACGGAAGCCGGATCACCGACCGTTATCTGCTCCCGCCCGCTCAGTTGCGGGGGTTCGCACCCTACGGGGTCGGTCCGCGTGACCTGACCGCCGCGAACAACGATGCCCTGGGCGGCAACTACTTCGCAGTGGCGCGTGTCGAAGCCCAGTTCCCGCTCGGTCTGCCAGAAGAATACGGAATCTCGGGCGGTGTGTTCGCCGATGTCGGTTCGCTCTGGGGCCTGGATAACACCCTTGGCGGCACTGTCGATGATGCCGTCTATCTTCGCTCCACCGTTGGTGCGTCGCTGTTCTGGGATACGCCGATCGGTCCGCTCCGCTTCAACTACTCGATCCCGGTCGTGAAGCAGGGCTACGACATCGAGAACCGGTTCGAAGTGACCATCTCGACCTCCTTCTGATCTGCGAGGGCTGTGCCCCATGCGCCTGATCTATTCACTCCTTCTCATGACCCTGCTGGCAATGCCGGCGGGGTCGTCTTTTGCCCAGACGCTTGGCCAGGTCGTCTCGCCGGTCCTGACCATCGACCGGGAAGCGCTTTTCGCCCAGACCCGGTTCGGACAGCGGATCGCCAACGATCTGGAAGCGGAATCCAACGCGCTCGCCGAGGAAACGCGCAAGATCGAAGCCGCTCTTGAGGAAGAAGAGCGGAGCCTGACCGCGAAGCGCGAAACCCTCACGCCCGAGGAGTTCCGGGTGCTGGCCGATGCCTTTGATGAAAAGGTCGTTGCCCTGCGCACCGACCGCGACACGGCTCAGAACAATTTCGTTCAGCGCTACGAAGACGCGCAACGCTCTTTCTTCCAACAGATCGGCCCCGTGCTTGGCCAGATGATGCAGGAACGGGGCGCCGTGGTGATCATGGACAAACGCAGCGTGTTGCTGTCGGTCAATGCCATCGACGTCACCGAGGATGCGATAGAGCGGATCGATTCGACGCTCGGTGATGGAACCGACAACGGGCAGGCGGGGGGCGCGGACCCGGAACCGCAAGACCCGCCCACCGAGGCCACGCCCGAGTGATGCCGCATGCTCTTGCCCCACCGGGCCGACTTTGCCACAAAATTAACAAAAGACGGGCAGGGCGCAGAACCCGCCCCATGATCGAAGGGAAACGTCCATGACCGAAGTGCCCACCAGCGCCGACATCCATCTCATCCAACGCTGCATTCCGCACCGTTACCCCTTTCTCCTGATCGACAAGGTCGAAGAGATCGTGGCGAAGGAACGCGCCGTGGGGATCAAGAATGTCACGTTCAACGAACCGCATTTCCAGGGCCATTTCCCGGCAGCCCCCATCATGCCGGGCGTCACCATCGTCGAAGCCATGGCACAGACCTCCGCGGTGATGGTGGCGCTTTCCCTGGATCTCGTCGACAAGGAACCGCTGGTCTATTTCATGGGCATCGACAAGGTGAAGTTTCGCCGCAAGGTGGTGCCTGGCGATGTGCTTCGGATGGAGGTGACCACGGTGCGTGGTGGTTCCAAGATCTGGAAGTTCGAGGGAAAGGCCACCGTGGATGGGGAGGTTGCCTGCTCCGCCGAGTTTTCCGCCATGATCGACATCTCCGGTGGTCAGGGCTGAAGCGTTCGGCGCGAGCGTACCGGACGTCCGTTTGCGCAACAATTCACAGACAATGCGGGAATTTAGGTATTGCGCCGCGGCTCTCGCCGCGATGCGATGGGCGCGCCTGCGGCGCGCGCGGGGCGCTGCCCCGAACGGCGCATCTGCGATGCACCGACCCCGGGATATTTTTGGCATGATGAAGGGACGTCGGTTTGACACACGCCCGCGGCACCAGGTGAGCGTGTGCCAGCGACCCTAGGTTTTGGGTCCGGCCCAGATCCAGCCACCACCAAACACGCGCGACCCTTCCGGCGCATAGAAAACGCAAGCTTGGCCGGGCGAAACACCTTCTTCCGGTGTCAGGAGTTCGACTTCGGCCTCGGTTTCGGACAGCGGCCGGATTATGGCCTCGCGCGGCGGGCGGGTCGACCGCACTTTCACCGACAGGTGCCATTCGTCTTGTGAGGTGAAAGGGGCGTCGCCCAGCCAGTTGATCTCGCGCACGGGAATGATCCGGGTCGCCAGCATATCCTTGGGGCCAACGATCACCTGGCGGGCTTCGACATCGAGCTTCACAACGTAAAGCGGCTCCGAAAGCCCACCGATCCCCAGGCCGCGCCGCTGCCCGATGGTGTAATGGATGACGCCCTCGTGGGAGCCAAGCACCCGCCCATCGGCATGGACGATCTCACCGGGTTCCGCGGCACCGGGACGTAGTTTCTCGATCACCCCGGCGTAGTTGCCATCGGGCACGAAACAGATGTCCTGGCTATCGGGCTTGTCCGCGACTTCCAGCCCGAACTCCCGAGCAAGACTGCGCGTCTCGTCCTTGGTTTTCAGATGGCCAAGGGGGAAGCGCAGGAACGAAAGCTGCTCTGGTGTGGTCGAAAACAGGAAGTAGCTCTGGTCGCGGGTCGCATCGGCAGCACTGTGCAGTTCGGGGCCTGCGTCACCGTCGAAGCGTTGGATGTAGTGGCCGGTCGCCATGCAATCGGCATCCAGGTCCTTCGCCGTGGCGAGCAGATCCTTGAACTTCACGCGTTCGTTGCAGCGGATACAGGGCACCGGCGTCGCGCCCCCCAGGTAGCTGTCCGCGAACTCCTCGATCACCGCTTCCTTGAAGATGTTTTCATAATCCAGAACGTAATGCGGGAACCCCATCTCTTCGGCCACCCGGCGGGCGTCGTGAATGTCGATCCCGGCACAGCACGCGCCTTTCTTGGCCAAGGCAGCACCGTGATCGTAAAGCTGGAGCGTCACGCCAACCACGTCATAGCCTTCGCGCGCCAGTTTCGCGGCCACGACCGAGCTGTCGACGCCGCCGGACATGGCGACGACCACGCGGGTGTCGCTCGGCGCTTTTGCAAAACCGAGGGTGTTCAGGGCAGGGGTATCATCGAGGCTCATGGCCGCTCCTGACGCATCATGCGTGTCGTGGTGGTGTCGAGAGCCACGCAATATAGGAAAATTCGACATAACAACAAGGATGGACTTCACCCATCTTTAAGCCCCTCGCGCGAAAGTGTCCCGGCTCAATGAACGAGGGACGCAGTGATGTACCTTAAGAAAGTGGATGGTCCGCGTGCGGTGAAACTGCCGGATGGATCGCATATGACGCGGGCCGATCTGCCCCCCGGGAAAACGAAACGCTGGGTGGCGTCACGGAAGGCCGCGGTGGTTCGTGCTGTCACCTATGGGCTGGTGTCGTTGGGGGAGGCGATGGAGATGTATGGTCTCTCCGAAGAGGAGTTTTCCGAATGGAAACATGCGGTTGATGCCCACGGCGAAGCGGCTCTGAAAGCCACAGCCTTGCAAAAATATAGACAACCTTAGAGCGAGTGCGCTAAAAGTTCCGCAACGGTAACCCGTCATTAACCATTTGCACCCAATGTCTTGACGACCGGAACGGGACCTTGATTGGAGATTGACCAATGCGAATTCTGCTCGTCGAAGACGACCCGACAACCTCGCGCAGCATCGAGCTTATGCTGACCCATGCGAACTTGAACGTCTATTCCACGGATCTTGGGGAAGAGGGCGTCGATCTGGCGAAACTCTATGACTACGATCTCATCTTGCTCGACCTGAATTTGCCCGACATGAACGGGCACGAAGTGCTGCGGCAATTGCGGCTGTCGCGCATCGATACACCGATCTTGATCCTGTCCGGGTCCGATGACACCGAGAACAAGTTGAAAGGGTTCGGGTTCGGGGCCGACGATTACATGACCAAACCGTTCCACCGTGACGAACTCGTCGCCCGGATCCATGCCATCATCCGCCGGTCAAAAGGGCATTCACAATCGATCATCAAGACGGGCCGCGTGTCGGTGAATCTGGATGCCAAGTCGGTCGAGGTCGATGGGAAACCGGTTCACCTGACCGGCAAAGAGTACCAAATGCTCGAGCTTCTGTCCCTGCGCAAGGGAACGACCCTGACCAAGGAAATGTTTCTCAACCACCTCTATGGCGGGATGGATGAACCGGAGCTGAAGATCATCGACGTATTCATCTGCAAACTGCGCAAGAAACTCGCCGAGGCGACGGGCGGCGAGAGCCACATCGAAACGGTTTGGGGGCGCGGTTATGTGCTTCGTGATCCGGAAGTTGAAGACATGGGCGCACAGGTGGCGATAGGCGCCTGAGCGCAAGACACCCGTTGCGAACCCCGGCCGGTCCTCCCCGGCCGGGGTTTTTCGTGCCAAACGCTGGCGAACCGCTGGACGCGGGGAACCACCAAATCTATCTGTTGATAGGTGAGGTCAGGAGGCGGCGATGTCGGATGTATCGGAGTTGGAAGTCGAGGTTTTGACGAAAGCCCAGGCACGCGAGGAACTCGCTCGTCTTGCCGATCTTCTGACCCATGCAAACACCACATATCATCGTGAAGACGCCCCGATGATCACGGATGCCGCGTATGACGCCGCGAAACGGCGCAATGCGGCGATCGAGAACCGTTTTCCGGACCTGAAACGTGAAGACAGCCCGACCGAGCAGGTCGGTGCGGCCCCGTCGGAAGCCTTTGGAAAGGTCCGTCATCGCGTCAGGATGCTGTCACTCGGGAATGCCTTCGATGATGACGATGTCATGGAATTCGACACTCGCATCCGGTCGTTCCTGGGCCTCGGACCCGACGCCGCTCTTGCCTACACCGCTGAACCGAAAATCGACGGCCTGTCTCTCAACCTTCGATACGAGAACGGGGTGTTGGTGGAAGCAGCCACGCGGGGCGATGGGAGCGAAGGTGAAAACGTCACCGCAAATGCCCGGACCATCGACGATATTCCACAACAGATCGAGGGCGCGCCCGAGGTCTTGGAAGTGCGCGGCGAAGTCTACATGAGCCATGCGGATTTCGAGGCTTTGAACGCCCGGCAAACCGAACGTGGCGGCAAGACATTTGCCAATCCCCGCAATGCCGCCGCCGGGTCGCTGCGCCAACTCGACCCAAGTATCACTGCCTCTCGTCCGCTCAAGTTCTTCGCATACGCCTGGGGCGAGCTGTCTCACCCGCTTTCTGACAGCCAGATGGGCGCGATCGACCGCCTCGCCGCGCTCGGGTTTCCCACGAACCCGTTGACCAAACTGGTTGATGGTCCGGAGGAAATGATCGCGCATTACGCGGACATCGCCGAGCAACGGGCGACGCTGGGCTATGACATCGACGGGGTCGTCTACAAGGTGAACGACCTCGCCCTGCAGGACCGGCTTGGCTTTCGGTCCACCACGCCGCGGTGGGCGATTGCGCACAAGTTTCCGGCAGAACTGGCCTGGACCTGGCTCGAAGCCATCGACATCCAGGTGGGGCGCACGGGCGCTTTGTCTCCGGTGGCGCGGCTAACGCCGGTCACGGTGGGTGGGGTGGTCGTTTCAAACGCCACGCTCCATAACGAGGACTACATCGCCGGGCGCGATTCAAAAGGCGAAGAAATCCGCGGCGGCAAAGACATTCGGGTCGGCGACTGGGTGCAGGTCTACCGCGCCGGCGACGTCATTCCCAAGATCGCGGACGTGGATCTGGCGAAACGCCCGGAGGGAGCACCGCGCTACGTGTTTCCCGAGACCTGCCCGGAATGCGGGTCAGAAGCCATCCGGGAAGAAGGCGACGCGGTGCGCCGCTGCACCGGCGGGCTGATCTGTCCCGCGCAAGCCGTAGAAAAGCTGAAACATTTCGTCTCCCGCGCGGCATTCGATATCGAAGGTTTGGGCGCGAAACAGGTCGAGGCGTTCTACCATGACGAGGTGCTGGCGGTGAAAGAACCCGCCGATATTTTCACGCTCCGCGAACGTGACCGCGCGACCTTGGCAAAGCTCAAGAACCGTGATGGATGGGGCGAAAAGTCCGCCTCGAACCTTTTCGATGCCATCGACGAGCGCCGAACCATCGACCTTAACCGCGTGATCTTTGCGCTTGGGATTCGCCATGTGGGCGAGAACGCGGCCAACCTGCTCGCGCGTCACTACGGCGATTGGACGACCTTCGAAACAGCGATGACGCAAGCGACCCCCGGCGAAGGGGCGGCTTGGGAAGAGCTTTTGAACATCGACGGGGTCGGTGAGACGATGGCGACCTCCGTTGTCACGACGTTCCACCAGGACCGCGAGCGCGCGTCGATTGATCGCTTGGCGGCGCAGCTCGACATTCAACCCGTTGAAGCACCGGCGACTGATGGAAGCCCTGTTGCCGGCAAAATCGTTGTTTTTACCGGCAGTTTGGAGAAAATGACCCGCGCCGAAGCCAAGGCGACGGCGGAACGCATGGGGGCCAAGGTTTCCGGGTCGGTCAGTGCGAAAACGGATCTCGTCGTCGCGGGGCCGGGCGCCGGGTCGAAAGCGAAGAAGGCCGAGGAGCTTGGGGTCGAGATGATCGACGAAGACGGCTGGCTTGCATTGATCGGTGAGGCATGACGACCCGTCCGGAAATCCTTTTCCCGCTTTTCGCGGATCTTGAAACGCTGGGCGGCGTCGGACCCAAAAGCGCCAAGGCGTTCGGGGCTTTGGGAATCGAAAAACCGCGCGATCTGTTGTTTTCGCTCCCTTATTCCGGCGTGGACCGAAGCTTTCGCGCCTCCGTCACAGAGGTGCAGGCACCTGCCGTGGTGACGGTCGAGGCCGAGGTCGGTCGGCACTTGCCCCCGTCCGGAAAAGGCCGGCCTTACCGTGTCGAAATGCATGATGCGCTGACGACCTTTCTTGTCGTGTTTTTCCACGGAAACCCGGATTGGATCACCAAGCAGCTTCCCACCGGACAGCGGCGGATCGTGTCCGGCAAGGTCGAGCTGTTCGACAATGTGGCCCAGATCGTGCACCCCGATCATATCGTCCCGCCCGGCGAGGCGGACCTTATCCCGGAATTCGAGCCCGTGTATCACCTTGCCCAAAGCGTCACCCAGCGGCTGATGATGAAGGCGGTGGGTGAGGTCTTGATGCGGGTTCAACCTTTGACCGAATGGATTGACCCGGGATTGAAAACACAGGAACGCTGGCCAGACTGGCATGACGCGGTGCGTTTCGGGCATATGCCGGCGGGGCCGGACGATCTGTCGCCGCAGGCACCCGTGCGCAGGCGTCTGGCCTATGACGAATTCTTCGCCCATCAACTGACCCTGGCCTTGGCCCGGTCCCGTATTCGACGCGGGAAAGGGCGGGCCTCGGTTGGCACCGAGGTCTTGCAGGCCAAGGTCCGCGCGGACCTGCCGTATCACCCGACCGGTGCGCAGGAACGGGCAATGTCCGAGATTGCCGCCGACATGGCGGACGGGAAACGGATGAACCGGCTGCTTCAAGGCGATGTCGGGGCCGGCAAGACGCTGGTGGCGTTCATGGCGTTGCTGGTCGCGGTCGAGGCTGGCGGGCAGGGGGTCATGATGGCCCCGACCGAAATCCTAGCGCGCCAGCATCTGGAGAGCCTGCGCCCCTTGGCGGAGAGCGCCGAGGTGGTGGTCGAACTGCTCACCGGGCGGGACAAGGGCAAGGATCGGGCCGCGAAGCTGGAGGCGCTTGCGCGCGGTGATATCCACATTCTGGTTGGCACCCACGCGGTGTTTCAGGATGACGTGAACTATCACGATTTGCGGTTGGCCGTTGTGGATGAACAGCACCGTTTCGGCGTGACCGAGCGGATGCGCCTTGGAAAAAAGGGGCAGGCGGCGGATGTTCTGGTGATGACCGCGACGCCGATCCCAAGGTCACTGGCGCTCGCGCAATATGGTGACATGGACGTGTCGGTGCTCGACGAAAAACCGCCGGGGCGAAAGCCGATCCAAACCTCCGCGCTTCCAACCAGCCGGACCGCGGATGTGGTGGAACGCCTGCGCGGCGCGACAGCCGAGGGCAAGCAGGCCTATTGGGTCTGTCCCTTGGTGGGCGAGAGCGAGGTGAGCGAGCTGACCGCCGCGGAAGAGCGGTTCAAGCATCTGCGTGCGGCCTTGGGTGACGGGGTCGTCGGGCTGGTTCACGGGCAGATGCCCCCCCCGGAAAAAGACGCGGCGATGGCGGCGTTTCAGAGGGGCGAGACCAAGGTGTTGGTGGCAACGACCGTGATCGAGGTCGGGGTCGATGTGCCGAACGCGACGATCATGGTGATCGAACAGGCCGAGCACTTCGGGTTGGCGCAATTGCACCAACTGCGGGGGCGGGTCGGGCGCGGGTCGGCGGCTTCGACCTGTTTGCTGCTCTATCAATCCCCGCTCAGTGAAAACGGCGAGAAGCGGCTCGGGATCATGCGGGACACCGAGGACGGGTTCAAGATCGCGGAGGCCGACCTTGAAATGCGGGGCGCGGGCGATGTCATCGGGACCGCGCAGTCCGGGTTGCCCCGGTTCATGGTCGGCGATCTGGAGCATCAGGCCGGGTTGATGGCCGTGGCGCAGAAAGACGCCCGGAAGTTGTTGAATGACGATCCTGATCTGACCGGCCCGCGTGGCGAGGCAGCGCGTGTTCTCCTTTGGCTCATGAAACAGGACGAAGCAATTCGTTTAATTTCAGTGGGTTGACGGAGAAGAGAACAAAAAGTTCTCGTATGTTCTCAAAAAGTTCTTGCCAGGTGATGTTCGAATATGTGAACAAAGCGTTAACAAAGAACAAACGTAGCACAACGGCAGAGCAGGAGAACGAACCATGTTCAAAGAGATCAAAGGTATCCTCACCCGGTCCCATGCCACGATCTGGCAGGACGTCGTCGGTGGCACCGCTCTCATGGTCGGTCTCGTGGCTGTTCTGTACCTGCCGGTCGTGTTCTGAGCCCAAGTTTCTGCCTGCGGTAAAAGGGTCCGGCATCTTCTGTCCCCAACATCAGATGCCAAGCGTTCCCCACGCTTTCTGTCCCGCTCTCGGTCTCTGCCTCTTTCGACCCTGAGCGACCCGATACCCCGCATACCTTCCGCCGCCTCCCAAGGGAGCGCGGCGGTTTTTTTTATGCGGCGGCCTGGGCCTCGTCCATCGCGGCAAGGGTGGCGTCCCAGGCCAGAAGGATCGACGGGTGGCGGTTCTTGTATTCCCGCGCGGGCCGCAGGACTTCCAACTCGTCAAACGGTGCGGGCGGAGTGGGACCGTCTTCTTTCAGAAGCGCGACGAGCGCATCGCGGGTCGCCTGGATCGTTGCGCGATCCTGGCCCAAGACGTTGCGACCAAGGATCGACGCGGACGCTTGGCCGAGTGCGCAGGCTTTCACGTTCTGGGCGAAGTCGGCAACTTTGCCGTCCTCGACTGACAGGTCAACGGTGACGGTGGACCCGCAGAGCGGCGAGCGTTTTTTCGAGCTTCCCTCGGGGGCATCGAGCTTGCCCGCATGGGGAATATCCGCCGCGAGCGCCAGGATGCGTTTAGAGTAGAGCTTGATCAGATCGGTGTCGCTCATGGGTTTTCCTCCGAGGTCTTAACCCGTAGATAATTCGGCGAGAGGCGTTTGGAAAGGAACGGACATGGCTTTCGACCCCACAAGTTTGCGATTTGACGACAAAGGGTTGGTGCCCTGTATCGCCCAGGATGCGGATAACGGTGATGTTCTCATGATGGCATGGATGAATGCTGAGGCCATCGCGCGGACGCTGGAGACCGGGCGCGTGACCTATTGGAGCCGGTCGCGCCAGAGCTTCTGGGTGAAGGGTGAAACTTCCGGCCATATCCAGCAACTCGTTGATTTCAGGGTGGATTGTGATCGCGACTGCCTACTGGTCACGGTGCGGCAGGAGGGGCCTGCGTGCCATACCAACCGGCGGTCGTGTTTCTATACGGCGGTGCGCGATGGCGAGGAAGTCGAGCTGATGGGGCCGATGGAATAGGCCATTTTTCGAAAGGTTAATGCGTATGACATTTGTGCACAGGCTGTGCACAGGGCGTGCATACAATTGTGCATTTCTGCCCGGATTCTTTCGGATGAACGATTAACCAAGGTTTACGAGCGCCCGAATATCGGCGGGCGTCAGCCCCTCGTCCCGGTAGGCGCGGATGGCCTTCGAGTGGTCGATCTTGGCCAACCGGTCGCCCCGGTCGTCGCGGATCAGGTCGTGGTGGTGGTAGATCGGCGTTGGCCAATCCATCAGCGTCTGGATCACGACGTGCAGGAAGGTCGCGCGCCAGAGGTCGGCGCCGCGCACGACATGGCTGATGCCCTGGGCCGCGTCGTCGTGGAGCGTGACGAGGTGATAGGCCGGATCGCCGGTCTTGCGCCGGAGCACCGGGTCACCGATCTGGTCCAGAAGTTCGTGGCGGTCGATGGTGTGACTGTCCGAAAAAAGCGGTCCGATTTCATGGATGGCGGGTAAGGGGCCTGCCTCGTCCAGGGCGGCGGCGAGGTTCAGGCGGAGCGCGTCGGTTGGTGCCGCGTCGGCCATGTCGCGGTGGCGGCAGGTGCCGGGGTAGACGATGCCGTCCCAACCCGGTTTGCCGCCCGCCGCCTTGATGTCGCCCCGCGTGCAGGCACAGGGGTAGAGGAGACCACGATCCGCGAGGTCTTCGAGGACGGCGGCGTAGTCCGGCAGGTGATCGGAAATGCGGCGCACGGGCGTGGGCCAGTCGAGGCCGAGCCAGTGCAGGTCGTCGTAGATCGCCTGTTCATAGTCCGGTTTGCAGCGCTGGCGGTCGAAATCTTCGATCCGCAGGAGGGCTTTGCCGCCCATGTCGGCGGCGACGTTCCAGACGGTCAGCGCCGAATAGGCGTGACCCAGGTGGAGGTAGCCGGTGGGCGACGGCGCGAAGCGGGTGCGCACCCTACGCGATCTCCAGCACGAAGACCTTGGACTTGGAGCCGAGCGATGTGATGTGGTCGCCCATATCCTCGGTCACGATGAAAGCTGCGTCTTCGGTCACGGCGGCGAGCGCGTCCATATAGGCGGGGTCGTCCAGCGTGTGATCGTTGAAGGAAAAGGCGAGCATCGCGCCGGGGGCCATCTGGTCCACCAGTTGTTCGAGCACCTGCGGCGGGGCCGCGCCGGTCGAGATGACGCCGATGGCGGTGACGAGGTTGTAGTTGGCCAGATCGAAGGGCAGGGCGCCGTCGGCCTCGGTGATCCAGAGGTTGCGGTAGAGACCCTTTTGCTGGGCCTCTTCGAGCATTCCCTGTGACACGTCGCAACCGTCCAGCGTGGAAAACCCGACTGCGGCGAGGGCCGCGCCGCCCAAACCCGTGCCGCAGCCGAAATCCAGAAGCGGCGCGCCGAGGTCCGGGGCGACGCGGGCCAGCGTGCGGGCCAGGCGGCCGGGCGTGGCGTAGCCGTTGTCGGTGAGTTCGCCGTCGTAGTCGCCGGCCCACTCGTCATAGAGATCGGTCAATTTGTCCGCTTTCGTGTCATAGACTTTGTCGAGATAGGTTTTGGTCATGCGGGAAGGGTAACACAGGGGCGCTTGGCGTCCACCGCTGTCAGTCGCGATTCATGTGGCGCATCCGCGCGTCTTCCTTCGACTGGTAGATCAGGATCCATGCGAGGATGATGAACATCGGATGCGTCAGCCCGCCCGAGAGGATGACCGCGGGCACCCAGATGAGGAACACGATGATGGCGAGGATCGGCCGACCCGTCAGCAGGATCGACAGCGGCGGGAGTAAAAGCGCAAGGACGTAGTTCATGCGGGCTGAACGTCTTGTGCTGCCAACCAGTTCCGCCAATCCTCCTTCGCCCGATCCGTATAGGCCTTGTAGCGATCCTTGCGCCCGCGGCGTCCGCCCTTGAGGCCCTCGACCGGGGGGAAAAGCCCGAAGTTCACGTTCATCGGCTGGAAGGTTTTGGCCTCCGCACCGCCCGAGATATGCGTGACCAACGCACCCATGGCGGTGGTGTGGGGCGCGGCCGGGATCGGCGCGTCCGTGATTTCCGCGATGGCGAAGCGGGAGGCCAGGAGTCCCATGGCCGCGCTTTCGACGTAGCCCTCGACGCCCGTGACCTGTCCCGCGAAGCGGATGTTGGGCCGAGCCTTGAGGCGCATTTCGTTGTCGAGAAGCGTGGGCGAGTTCATGAAGGTATTGCGATGGATGCCGCCGAGCCGCGCGAAGCTGGCGTTTTCCAGTCCGGGGATGGTTTTGAAAACCTCGGTCTGCGCGCCGTATTTCATTTTCGTCTGGAAGCCGACGATGTTGTAGAGTGTGCCAAGCGCGTTGTCGCGGCGGAGCTGGACGACGGCGTAGGGTTTGGTCTCAGGGTCATGCGCATTCGTCAGCCCGATGGGTTTCATGGGGCCGAAACGCAGGGTTTCGCGCCCGCGTTCGGCCATGACCTCGATCGGCAGGCAGCCGTCGAAATAGCCCGCGGTTTCGCCCTCGTGAAACTCGGTCTTATCGGCGTCCAGTAGTGCGTCGATGAAGGCCTCGTATTGGTCCTTGGTCATCGGGCAGTTGAGATAGGCCTTGCGCTCATCCTCGGTGTCGCCCTTGTCGTAGCGCGACTGCGCCCAGACCACGTCCATGTCGATGGTGTCGGCATAGACGATGGGGGCGATGGCATCGAAAAACGCCAGGCGGTCGGTGCCGGAAATGTCCTGAATAGCCTGGCCCAATGCGGGCGAGGTGAGCGGGCCGGTGGTGAAGAGCCAGCGGCCCTCGGTGGGCAGGTCGGTGATCTCTTCGTCCACCACGCTTACGTTCGGCAGCGCCCGGAGCGTATCGGTGACGTATTGCGAGAACGGTTCGCGGTCCACGGCGAGCGCGCTGCCGGCGGGGAGACGGTGCTTGTCGGCGGCGGACATGATGAGCGAATTGGCCTGACGCATTTCCCAATGCAGAAGGCCGACGGCGTTCTGTTCGCTGTCATCGGAACGGAAGGAGTTCGAACAGACCATCTCGGCCAGCTTGCCGGTGTGGTGGGCAAAGGTTTCGACCTTTGGGCGCATTTCGTGGATGACCACGTTGAGGCCCGCCTGTGCCGCTTGCCATGCTGCTTCGGACCCGGCCATGCCGCCGCCCACGATGTGAAGAGTTTTTTCCGTCATGCGCGGGAAATAGGTGAGTATCGCGCAAAAGAAAAGGCCCGCAAAAAAGAAGGCCCGCGCGGATGGCGGGCCCAGTCTGCACCTTGAGGGCGGCGTATTACATGCGGTCCATCGCGGCGGCCTGCGGCGACTTGGGCGCGCGGCCATAGCCGATCAGCTGGAGGACTTGGTCGTAGCGACCGCGCGGTTTTTTCGCGCGGTGGCGCAGGTCGATGGGAGATTGGATCTTGCGGTCGCGCGGGGTCACGGCGACATGACTATACTGGTCATACATGGGCAGTCCCTTTCCCGCATCAGGATGGCGTGCATCGGTGTTGGGGAAAGGGTGCTCATTCTTTGGGGCGGAAATGCGAAACGGGCCGGGTGATTATGCGTCCATTTTGGACAATCACCCGACCCGATCAGCTTTGTCTCACGAAGAGAAACATTTTGTTACGCGTCGGTCGGCGCCTCGGCATCGACCACGTCGTCTTCGTCTTCCGTTTCCGCGATCCAGGCGACGGAAACGACGCTTTCACCCTTGCCGGTGTTGAAGACCTTCACGCCGCCCGCGCCGCGGGAGCGGAAGGAGATGCCGTTGACGGGGCAGCGGATCGACTGACCCTTGGAGGTGGCGAGCATGACCTGATCGTCCATGCCGACCGGGAAGCAGGCCACGAGATCGCCGCCGGGCATTGCCTTGGTGAAGGCCGTCACGCCCTGGCCGCCGCGCCCGCGCACGGGGTAGTCATGCGAGGAGGACAGTTTGCCAAGGCCGAGCTCGGTGATCGTGAGGATCAGCTCTTCGGCGGCCTGCATTTCTTCGAACCGCTCCGGCGTGATTGCGCCTTCGACCTGTTCTTCGTCGTCGTCCGGGGTTTCGGTCTCGTCCGCGCCGGCCAACTGGCGACGCATCTTGAGGTAGGCGGTGCGTTCCTCGGAGGTGGCTTCGAAGTGGCGGATCACGGACATGGAGACGACTTCGTCACTGTCCTTGAGGAGCCTGATGCCGCGCACGCCGGTGGAGGAGCGCGAGTTGAACACGCGCACATCGGTCACGGGGAAGCGGATCGCGCGGCCCTTGTTCGTGACCAGCATGACGTCATCGCCTTCGTCGCAGATACGGGCGTTGATCAGGCGGGTGTTCTCGTCGTCACCCTCGAATTTCATCGCGATCTTGCCGTTGGACTTCACGTTGGTGAAATCCGACAGCCGGTTGCGGCGCACGGAGCCTTTGGAGGTGGCGAAGACGATTTGGAGGTCGTCCCATTCCAGCTCGTCCCGGTCGATGGGCAGGATCGCCGCGATGCCGACGCCGGTCGGGATCGGCAGGATGTTGACGATGGGTTTGCCCTTGGACGTGCGCCCCCCGAGCGGCAGGCGCCATGTCTTGAGCTTGTAGGCCATGCCATCGGTGGTGAAGATCAGAAGCTGGGTGTGCGTGTTGGCCACGAAGAGCGTGGTGATCACGTCTTCGTCCTTGGTGGCCATGCCGGAGAGACCCTTGCCGCCACGTTTCTGTTCGCGGTAGTCGGCCAGCGGGGTGCGTTTGGCCCAACCAGACTGGGTGATCGTCACGACCATGTCTTCGCGTTCGATCAGGTCTTCGTCGTCCATGTCGCCGGACCAGTCGACGATCTCGGTGCGGCGGTCCACGGCAAATTCGTCGCGCACCTCGGTCAGCTCGTCCGAGATGATGCCCATGATCCGGTCGCGCGAGCGCAGAATCTCGAGGTATTCCTTGATCTTGCCGGCAAGCTCGGCGAGTTCGTCCGTCACTTCCTTGACGCCGATCTGGGTCAGGCGCTGGAGGCGCAGGTCGAGAATGGCGCGGGCCTGGGTTTCCGACAGGTTGTAGGTGCCGTCGTCGTTGATCTTGTGCGTCGGGTCATCGACCAGGCGGATGTAATCGGCGATGTCGGCCGCCGGCCAGCGGCGGGTCATCAACTTGTGGCGTGCCTCGGCCGCATCGGCGGAGGACCGGATCGCCGCGACGACTTCGTCGACGTTGGACACGGCCACGGCCAAGCCACAGAGAATATGCGAGCGGTCGCGGGCCTTGCGCAGTTCAAACGCGGTGCGGCGCGCGACAACTTCTTCGCGGAAGCTGATGAAATGGCGGAGGAAATCGCGCAGCGTGAGCTGCTCTGGCCGACCGCCGTTGAGCGCGAGCATGTTACAGCCGAACGAGGTCTGAAGCTGGGTGAAGCGGAACAGCTGATTAAGGACCACCTCGGGTGTCGCGTCGCGTTTCAGTTCGATCACAACGCGCACGCCGACCCGGTCGCTTTCGTCCTGAACCGCCGAGATGCCTTCGAGCTTCTTGTCGCGCACGAGGTCCGCGATCTTCTCGATCATCAGCGCCTTGTTCACCTGGTAGGGAATTTCGTCCACGACAATGGCGTAGCGATCCTTGCGGATCTCTTCGACGCGGGTCTTGGCGCGCAGGATCACGGAGCCGCGCCCTTCGAGATAGGCCTTGCGCGCGCCGGAACGGCCCAGAATCACGCCGCCGGTGGGGAAATCGGGCCCCGGCACAAACTCCATCAGGCGTTCGTCGGAGATGTCGGGGTTCTCGATCATCGCGAGGGTCGCGTCGACCACTTCGCCAAGGTTGTGCGGCGGGATATTCGTGGCCATGCCGACCGCGATACCGCCCGCGCCGTTGACGAGCATGTTGGGGAAGCGGGCGGGCAGAACGACCGGCTCGCGGTCCTTGCCGTCGTAGTTGTCCTGAAAATCGACGGTGTCCTTGTCGATGTCGGCCAGAAGCGCATTGGCGGCCTTGGCCATGCGCACCTCGGTGTAACGGAAGGCTGCGGCCTTGTCCCCGTCCATGGAGCCGAAGTTGCCCTGACCGTCCAGAAGCGGCAGCGACATGGAGAAATCCTGCGCCATCCGCACGAGGGCGTCGTAGATCGCGCTGTCGCCGTGCGGGTGGTATTTACCCATGGCATCGGCCACCGGGCGCGAGGATTTCCGATAGGGTTTGTCGTAGGTGTTCCCGACCTCGTTCATCGCGTAAAGGATGCGCCGGTGCACGGGTTTCAGCCCATCGCGCAGGTCAGGAATCGCGCGGCTGACGATCACGCTCATCGCGTAATCGAGGTAAGACGTGCGCATTTCCTCTTCGATTGTAATCGAAGGACCCGTCGGGGTCGGACGCTCGGGCGGCAATTCGCCACCGTTTTCAGGGGTTTCCGGGGTATCGTTCACGTGGTCCGCCGTTCATGTTCCGGGCGGTGGTCCGCCCTTGTTTCGCCTGCGATGCGTTCCCCACATCTTGTTTGATCTTCTATACCAACAACGACGTATGGGGGGCAACCAAATGACCGGGATTTGAGCGCAGAAAGATGGGAAAGACCTTGGCATTCCAGGGCCCATCCCCGATAGTCCCGCGGACTGAAAAACATGGGGGAGCCGATGGCCGAGCCACGCAGCATCTTCGAAGAGGTCGGCGCAGACACGCCGCAGCGGGAAAAAGCCAAAACCGGGATCATCGACCAGGGCGGCGGGCGCGGGGCGCGCAAGGCGATCCGGGCGTGGCTCATGGCGTTGTTCGGTTTGATCGTGATGATGATCGTCGTCGGCGGTCTGACCCGCCTGACCGACAGCGGGTTGTCGATCACCGAGTGGAACCTTGTCTCGGGCACCTTGCCGCCATTGAACGAGACGGATTGGGCGACGGAATTCGAGAAATACCAGGCGAGCCCGGAATACCGGCTGCAAAACGAAGGCATGTCGATGTCGGCCTTCCAGCAGATTTACTGGTGGGAATGGGGGCATCGCCAGCTTGGCCGGTTTATCGGCGTGGTCTGGATCATCGGCTTCCTCGGGTTCCTCGCCGCCCGCAAGATCCCGAAAGGCTGGACCGGGCGGCTTCTGTCCGTTGGTGTGTTGATCGGCGTTCAGGGTGCGATTGGCTGGTGGATGGTGCATTCGGGGCTACAGGGCGACCGGGTCGATGTGGCGAGCTATCGGTTGGCGACGCATCTGGGCGTGGCCTTTGTCATCCTCGGGTTGATCCTGTGGAACATCCTGCTCCTTGGCCGGAGCGAGGCCGACAACATGCAGGCGCGCAGGCTGCGGGAGCGGTCGCTGTTCGGTATGGGAACCGGGCTGATGCACCTGGCCTTTCTCCAGATCGTGCTGGGGGCATTGGTGGCCGGGATCGACGCGGGTCGCAGCTTTGTCGACTGGCCGATGATGGCCGGGCAGGTGTTCCCACCGGAGGCGTTCAGTATCGAGCCGGTGTGGCGCAACTTCTTTGAAAATCCGGGGCTGGTTCAGTTCATGCACCGGGTCGTGGGTTACCTGCTGGCGCTCTTTGCCATCGGCGCGTTTTTCCGCGGTCGCAAGGGTGCCACGAAGGGCGTGCGCGTGGCGTTCATGCTGGCAAGCGCGATGGTGCTTTTGCAGATGGTTCTGGGGATCATCACGGTTCTGAACGCCGCCATGCTGCACATCGCGATCACCCACCAAGCGGGCGCCATCCTGACATGGAGCCTGATCATTCTGGCGCGGTTCCGGGCGGGCTATCCGCAGGCGCAATCGGTACGAGGGTAACATGACGGCATATGACGAACTGATGGCCCATGAGCGCGAGACACAGGCGCTGGGGCAGGTGGCGGGCCGGCTTGGCTGGGACCAGGAAACCGTGATGCCGCGCGGCTCGGGGCCGCAACGCGCCGAGGAAAGCGAAGCGATGGAGCATGTGCTTCACGCACGGCGCACCGACCCGCGGGTGGGCGACTGGCTCGCGGCGATCGACGACGCCACTCTCGACCCGGTCGGCAAGGCGAACCTGCGCCATATCCGGCGGCGGTTCGAGCGCACCAACCGGGTGCCCGCAAAACTGGCGGGTGCGCTGGCGCGCGTCACCTCCAGCGCGCAACGGTCCTGGGCCGATGCCCGCGCCGCGAACGACTTTGCCGCTTTTGCCCCCGTGCTGGAGCAGGTGGTGGCGCTCAAGCGCGAGGAAGGCGCGGCGCTGGCGGATGGCGGCGATGTCTACGATGCGCTTTTGGACGATTACGAGCCGGGGGCGACCGGGGCCGAGCTTCAGGCCATGTTCGACGCGCTGCGCCCGCGCCTTGTCGATCTGCGGGACCGTATCCTGGGCGCGGAGCATCAGCCCGCGGCGCTGACGGGCCATTTCGACGAGCAAAGCCAGATGAAGCTGACCCGCGAGATCGCCAAGGCGTTTGGCTATGACATGAGCCGGGGGCGGATCGACAAGGCGGTGCATCCGTTCTCCTCGGGGTCCGGTCTGGACGTTCGGATCACCACGCGGACCAGCCCCAACGACCCCTTCGGGTCGATCTACTCCACGATCCACGAGGTCGGGCACGCCTGTTACGAGCAGAGTATCGACGACGATTACCTGCTCACGCCACTGGGTCAGGGCGTGTCGATGGGCGTGCATGAAAGCCAGAGCCGGATCTTTGAAAACCAGCTTGGGCGGTCGCGGGCCTTCACGGGTTGGCTTTTCGAGCGGATGAAAGAGGTCTTTGGCGAGATGCCGGTGGCGGATGCCGAGGCGTTTTACGGGGCCGTGAACCGCGTGACGCCCGGATACATCCGCACGGAAAGCGACGAGGTGCAGTATAACCTCCACGTTCTCCTGCGCTTCGATCTGGAGCGGCAGTTGATCGCCGGTGACCTCGCGGTGGCCGATCTGGAAGAAGCGTGGAACAGCCGGTTCGAAGCGGATTTCGGCGTGAAGGTCGACACGCCCGCGAACGGTTGTTTGCAGGACGTGCATTGGTCGGTGGGGCTGTTTGGATATTTCCCCACCTACTCTCTGGGCAATGTCTATGCGGGGTGCCTCATGAAAGCGCTGCGCGCGCAGATGCCGGAGGTGGATGACCATCTCGCCAGAGGGGAACCGGCGCAGGCCACCAAGTGGCTCACCGAGAACCTTCAGCGCCACGGCGGGCTGTTCGAGCCGAAAGAGGTGGTGACGCGGGCCTGCGGGGGCGAGACGCCGAGTGAAGCACCGCTGTTGGACTATCTCGAAGCGAAGTTCGGTGCGATCTACAAGCTGTAAGGGCAGGGGCGTTGGCGCGGGGTTTTGACCTCAGCCAAACCCGGCCACCACCACCCCCGCGCCAAAAGCGAGCGCGGCACAAAGCGCACCGAGGCCCAGTGTTTCTCCGACCGCGTAGGGGAAACCTTCTCCCGTGGCGCGCCACCTGAGCAATCCCAACAGCGTCAGGGCGATCAAGGTCGCCGCGACGGAAACCTTGAAGGTCTGCTGGCCGTCCGGCGCGATGAAGTAGGGCAGGATCGGGACAAGGCCGAACGCGAGAAAGCTGAAAAAAGTCATCCCGGCACGGGCGATGGGGGCCGCGCCTTCCGGCGATTCCGTGGCGAAGCGGTGGCGCAGCGCGAGGTCGGAGGCCACGCGCGGATGGGACGATAGGGCCACGGCGGCGTCACGGGCCGGGCCGGGGGCCACGCCCTGATCAATGAAGCATTCGGTCAGGTCGGCCACCAGCGCCTCCGGGTCGCGGCGCTTGGCCCGCTGCATCCGGTCGCGGTAGAGCGCGCGGGTCGAGCGGTCCGACAGAAATTCGCCCATTCCCATGGACACGCCGTCCGCAAGAAGGTTGGCCATGCCGAAGATCAGGACCGCCACGGTGCCGACCCCCACAACACCCTGCGCCTCGGCCCCGGCAAAACCGGCGACGATGGCGAAGGTGGTCACGATCCCGTCGTTCCCGCCATAGGTGATCTGTCTGAGAAAGGTCCGGGTCAGGTCGCGGACCGGCATGGATCAACCGTCCAGCTCGGCCCGCAACTGGGCGACCAGTTCGAGCGCGCGTTTTTCGGCGCGCCGCACGCGGACCGCCGTCATGTAGCTTTCTTCCAGCGTCTGCGACGACGTGCCGATTACATTCTTCACGTCCTCGATGATGTCCAGGTTCCCGGTCTTCTCGACCAGCTCCAGCACTTCTTTCGCTACGTTGTCGGCAACATCTTCGATCAGCTGCATGTCGGCTCCTTAGCGGGTGGTCTCGGTCAGGCGGCGGCGGACGTATTCGTCCACGGCGCCGATCATGGTGTCCATGTGCTCGCCTTCGTAGAAGTGGCCAGCCCCCTCGACCTCGGTATGGGTGACGGTGATGCCCTTCTGCTCGTGCAACTTGTCCACCAGGCTATGGGTATCGGCGGGCGGGGCGACGCGGTCGCCGGTGCCGTTGATGATCAGGCCCGACGACGGGCAGGGCGCGAGGAAGGAGAAGTCATACATGTTCGCGGGCGGCGAGACCGAGATGAACCCGGTGATCTCGGGCCGGCGCATCAGGAGCTGCATCCCGATCCATGCCCCGAAGGAGAACCCGGCGACCCAGCAATGCTTGGCGTTCTGGTTCATCGACTGGAGATAATCCAGCGCGGAGGCAGCATCGGACAATTCGCCCACGCCCTGGTCATACTCGCCCTGCGAACGGCCAACGCCGCGGAAATTGAACCGCAGCACGTTGAAGCCCATCTTGTGGAAGGCGTAGTGGAGATTGTAGACCACCTTGTTGTTCATCGTTCCGCCGAACTGCGGATGCGGGTGCAGCACGATGGCGATGGGAGCGTCTTTTTCTCGTTGTGCGTGGTAGCGCCCTTCAAGCCGACCCTCGGGGCCGGGGAAAATCACTTCAGGCATATGGTCTCGATCTCTCCTCGGGCCCGCCGATTTCTTGACGATACGCGGTGGGCGACATAAAAGCGAAGCCACTCGGTCAAACACCGAGAAGCGGTCCTGTTCACCTAATCGTGTGGGATCATTTCGTCAATGTTTCGGGGGGAAGATGAAGCTATCGACCAAAGGACGTTACGCCATGGTCGCCTTGGCGGAGCTTGCGCTTCAGCCTGACGGCACACGCCTGTCGCTGACCGAACTGTCGGAACGGCAGAAAATCTCGCTTCCCTATCTCGAACAGCTTTTCGTGAAGCTGCGCCGGGCGGAACTGGTGCAATCGGTGCGCGGACCGGGGGGCGGCTACATGCTGTCGCGCCCGGCGAGCGAGATCCGGGTGTCCGAGATCCTGGCGGCGGTCGATGAAACCGTGAGCGCGATGCACACGGGGGCGGGCGCCTCGGGCGGATCGTCCGGCACGCGGGCGCAGTCGATGACGAACCGTTTGTGGGAAAGCCTGTCGGCCCATGTCTATGTCTTTTTGCACCAGACGCGGCTCTCGGACGTCGTCTCAAATGGGCTGGCACCCTGTCCCGCGGTTCCGAACCTCTTCGAGGTGGTGGACGAGGACTGAGCCGCACAGACGGCCCGCGCCGTATAACGGTCAATTCACATTGAAAGGGGGCGTCCGTGGCCCGGACTTACCTTGACTATAACGCCACCGCGCCGCTTCGGCCCGAGGCGCGAGAGGCCATGATCGCCGCCATGGACGTGGTGGGAAACCCGTCGTCCGTGCACAGCGAAGGGCGCAAGGCCAAGCATGTCGTGGAAACCGCACGGCGACAGGTCGCGGCCGCCGTTGGGTGTCAGCCGCAGGAAGTGGTGTTCACCTCCGGGGCAACCGAGGCCGCGCGTTTTCTGGCCCATCCCAAGGCGGGGTGCGATGTGCTGGTTCAGGACACCGCGCACGATGCGCTCTGGGCGCATAACCGGATGGAGAATTGGCCGGAGGGCGGCACCGGTCACACGCTGGCCATGGGGCTTGCCAACTCCGAGACCGGGATCATCACCGAGCCGCCCGCGAAGGTGGGCGACACGTGGCCCGTGGGGGAGGCTCACGCCGACTGGCTGCTTTTGGACGTGACGCAGGCGGTGGGGCGAATCCCCTTTGCCTTTTCGTGGTCCGGTGCGGATTTCGCGGTGATGTCGGCGCACAAGCTGGGTGGCCCCAAGGGGGTTGGCGCGCTGATCGTCCGGCAGGGCGTGGATATAGACGCGCTGCAATCCGGCGGTGGGCAGGAGATGGGGCGCCGGTCAGGCACGGAAAACATCATCGGAATCGCCGGATTCGGGGCCGCTGCCGAGGCTGCGGCGCGTGATCTGGACGCCGGACGGTGGGACGAAGTCGCGCAATTTAGAAATATTCTAGAAAAAAGACTTTCAGAATCCACAAAAGAGACTATTTTTGTCGGGAAAGACGCGAACAGGCTTCCCAATACGTCCTGCTTCATCACGCCCGGTTGGAAAGGCGAGACGCAGGTGATGGTGATGGACCTCGCGGGCTTCGCGGTTTCGGCGGGGTCTGCATGCTCTTCCGGCAAGGTGAAAGCCAGCCGGGTCCTGCAAGCGATGGGGTACGACGAGGGGCAGTCTGCGAGCGCATTGCGGGTGTCCCTGGGGCCCGACACGACCGAAAGCGAGGTCATGGCGTTCTGTGATGCCTGGCTGCGCGAACATGAGAAATTCCGCGCCCGCGGGCGCTGACCGGACCAGCCTGCGGGTAGCGGGCGACCAAGGATCAAACCGCCTGATGCGTCAGGCAGAACCAAAGCGAGGCTCACATGGCCGAAGACGGCAAGACCATCGTGAAAGAAGGCGTCGAGCAGGACACCGTGGATGCGGTTCAGTCGCTGGGCGACAAGTACAAGTACGGTTGGGAAACCGATATCGAGATGGAATACGCCCCCAAGGGGCTGTCCGAAGATATCGTGCGTTTGATCAGCCACAAGAACGACGAACCGCAGTGGATGACCGATTGGCGTCTGGCGGCCTATCGCCGTTGGGTGACGATGACCGAACCCGATTGGGCGATGGTCGAGTATCCGGAGATCAACTTCCAGGATCAATACTACTATGCCCGGCCCAAGAGCATGGAGACGAAGCCCAAGTCGCTGGACGACGTCGATCCCAAGCTGCTGGCGACCTATGAGAAGCTGGGTATCCCGCTCAAGGAGCAGATGATCCTCGCCGGTGTGGAAGGCGCAGATGAAGTGCCCGCCGATGGCGCCAATTCCGACCGCAAGGTCGCCGTTGACGCGGTGTTTGACAGCGTGTCCGTGGGCACGACCTTCAAGAAAGAGCTGGAACAGGCGGGCGTGATCTTCTGCTCGATCTCGGAAGCCATTCGCGAGCATCCGGAGCTGGTGAAAAAATACCTCGGTTCCGTGGTTCCGCCGACCGATAACTTCTATGCGACATTGAACAGCGCGGTCTTCTCGGACGGGTCGTTCGTCTATATCCCGCCGGGGGTGCGCTGCCCGATGGAGCTGTCCACCTATTTCCGCATCAACGCGGAGAACACCGGCCAGTTCGAGCGCACGCTCATTATCGCGGACAAGGAGAGCTATGTCTCCTATCTCGAAGGGTGCACCGCGCCGCAGCGTGATATCGCACAGCTGCACGCCGCCGTTGTTGAGATCGTCCTTCTGGACGACGCCGAGGTGAAATACTCGACCGTTCAGAACTGGTTCCCGGGCGACGAAGACGGCAAGGGCGGTATCTACAACTTCGTGACCAAGCGCGCCGATTGCCGGGGGGACCGCTCCAAGGTGATGTGGACGCAGGTGGAAACCGGCTCTGCCGTGACGTGGAAATATCCGTCCTGCGTGTTGCGGGGCGATGACAGCCAGGGCGAGTTCTACTCCATCGCGATCACCAACAACATGCAGCAGGCCGATACCGGCACGAAGATGACGCACCTTGGCAAGAACACCAAGTCGCGCATCGTCTCCAAGGGGATCAGCGCGGGGCGGTCGAACAACACCTACCGGGGTCTCGTCTCGATGCACCCGAAAGCCACCAACAGCCGCAATTACACCCAGTGCGACAGCTTGCTAATCGGTGACAAGTGCGGGGCGCATACCGTGCCTTATATCGAGGTGAAGAACCAATCCTCGCGCGTCGAGCATGAGGCGACGACGTCCAAGGTGGACGACGACCAGATGTTCTACTGCCGCCAGCGTGGCATGGACGAGGAAGAGGCCGTAGCGCTGATCGTGAACGGCTTCGCCAAGGAAGTGCTGCAAGCGCTGCCGATGGAATTCGCGATGGAAGCGCAGCAGCTCGTTGCGATTTCCCTTGAGGGCTCCGTGGGTTAAGCGCCATGACCGCGCCGCTCAAACTTTATTGGTGGAAAGACCAGCCCAACTTCGGCGACGACCTGTCGCGCGATGTGGTGCGGGCCGTGTCTGGCCGCGATGTGGATTGGGCGTCGGGGGATGACGTGGAACTGGTCGCGGTCGGGTCGGTCCTGCAAGGGCTGAGGAACCGCTACAAGGACGGCGCGCCTGAGGGTCGCAAGCCCCGTGTCTGGGGATCGGGGCTGATGTTCCCGGTGCCAAACGATTTCGTGAAACACGTGCGGTTTCATATCGTGCGCGGGCCGATCACGGCCACGCTTCTGGGGCTGGACCACGACCGGTTCGGCGATCCCGGCATCCTGGCGCGTGAGGTTTACGGCGACCAGGGGCCGCGTGAGGATGTGATCGGCGTGGTGCCGCACCTGAACCATGCGGACGATCCGCTGGTGGCAGAGGTCGTCGCCTCGGACCCGCGTTTGCGGCTTGTCGACCCGCGTCGACCGGCGGCGGATGTCGTGGGCGAGATTGCATGTTGCGCGCATGTGGTGTCCTCGTCCTTGCACGGGCTGGTGGTGGCCGATGCTTACGGCATTCCCAACACCTGGCTGGACCCGGCGGGCATACACGCCATGGCAGCGCTGAAATTCTACGACTACGCCGCAGGGATCGAGCGCCCGCTTGCGCCACCCATGGCCTTGGGCGACCTGCCCGCGCGGGCGGCCAACCTGCCGACGGCACCACTGGGCTACGGCGACGGGATCGCAGCCTCGCAAGAGGCGCTCCGGGCGCAGTTTCCGGCGCCCTTGCGGGCGGATGCCCGGGTGGGGGCCGAGGCATGAGTGAGAGCGTGACGATAGAGCGGCCCGTGCTGACCATGCCGGACACCGAGGCGGCGCGGATTTCCGAGGCCTATGGGGCCGCGGAGGGAATCCTCGAATACGGGTCCGGGGGCACGACCCTCGTGGCCGCCGAGATGCCCCGTAAACGGATCACCTCGGTCGAAAGCGACAAGGACTGGGCAGACATGATGCGGGGCTGGTTCACGCAGAACCCACCGCATGAGACCACGGAGGTCGATATCTTCTGGTCCGACATCGGGCCGACAAAGGCCTGGGGCTATCCCGGCGATCTCAACCTGTTTTCGAGGTTTCCCGCCTATCCGCTTGAAATCTGGAGCGGAGGCGGGATCGAAGCGCCGGATGTGGTGCTGATCGACGGGCGGTTTCGGGTTGGCTGTGCGCTGGCCACGGCGCTCAACACGCCGAAAGAGGTCCGCGTCTTCATCGACGATTACACGGACCGCAAACCCTATCACGTGATCGAACGCTGGTTCGGTCAACCGAAGACCACCGGGCGGCTGGCCGAATGGACCGTCGCCCCGATGACACTCGATCCGAAGGAGCTTCTTCGGATCATGAAACTGATGCTGCGCCCCCTGTGAGGGCTGACACGGAAAGGACGAAACATGCTGGAAATCAAGAACCTGCACGTCAAGCTTGAAGAAGAGGATAAACAAATCCTCAAGGGCGTGAACCTCGAAGTGCCCGCGGGCAAGGTTCACGCGATCATGGGGCCGAACGGCTCCGGGAAATCGACGTTGTCTTACGTTTTGTCGGGCCGTGACGGCTACGAAGTGACCGAAGGCACGGCAACGCTTGAGGGTGAGGATCTTCTGGACCTCGACCCCGAAGAGCGGGCGGCACTCGGCCTGTTTCTGGCCTTCCAATACCCGGTGGAAATCCCCGGCGTGGGCAACATGACCTTCCTGCGCACCGCTGTGAACGCTCAGCGCAAGGCGCGCGGGCAGGAGGAGATGTCGGCGGCGGAGTTCCTCAAGTTCGTGCGCGCGAAGGCGAAGGAGCTGAAGATCGACGCGGATATGCTCAAGCGGCCGGTGAACGTCGGCTTCTCGGGCGGTGAGAAGAAGCGCAACGAAATCCTTCAGATGGCGATGCTGGAGCCGAAGATGTGCATTCTCGACGAGACCGACTCCGGTCTGGACGTGGACGCGATGAAACTGGTGGCGGACGGGGTGAACGCGCTGCGTGACGAAGGCCGCGCGTTCCTCGTCATCACGCACTACCAGCGTCTGCTCGACCACATTGTCCCGGATGTCGTGCACATCATGTCGGACGGTAAGATCATCAAATCCGGTGGCCCGGATCTCGCCCTTGAAGTCGAGAAGAACGGTTACGCGGACATTCTGGCGGAGACGGCTTGATGGCAGCGCTGACCCAAAAGAAACAAGACGCATTGAGCGCGCGGCTTGGGGGCATGACCATGCCCGAAGGCGGCGCATGGATCACCGAGGCCCGCAATGACGCGGTGGCACGGCTGGAGGCAATGGGGCTTCCCGGTCCGCGTGACGAATACTGGCGGTTCACGAAGCCCGACACGCTGAACGCGGCTCAAGCGCCGGAGGCAGCGGTTCTTGACCATGGCAGCGAAACCCCGGTGTTCAGCGCGGTGGATCGGATCAAGATCGTCTTCGTGGATGGTGTGTTCCAGCCCGACGAGTCGAGCGATCTGAGCAACTCCGGTGTCGAGATTGAACGGCTGGCGGATGTGGCCCGGGCCGACATCCACTGGGCCAAGGACATCTACGGCAAGATCGAAACGCTCGGGCAGACGCCGGTCGAGCGTCCGCATGCGGTTTTGAACACGGCTTACGCCACTGATGGTGTCGTGATCCGGGTGGCTGGCAAGGTGGAGAAGCCGATCTCGCTTTATTACCGGCACGAAAGCGCGACCTCCGACGCCTACCTGCATCACGTCGTGAAGCTGGAAGAGGGCGCGGAAATGACGCTTCTGGAGAACGGTCCGGCGGCGGCGCGGTTTAACAAGGTGATGGAGGTGGACGTGGGCGACAAGGCCCGGTTCCACCATATCCGCGCGCAAGGTCGTGACCATGAAAGGCGTGCCTATACCGCGATGTTCGTGCGCCAGGGCGCCGAGAGCCTGTTCAAATCCTTCACGCTGACCGCCAATGGACGGCTGACGCGCAACGAGGCCTATATCGAGTTGGCCGGCCCCGACGCCTCGGCCCATATCGCGGGTGCGGCTTTGGGTCATGGTGACTTCCACCATGATGATACTGTTTTCATCAAGCATGACGCTGAAAACTGTGAAAGCCGCCAGGTGTTCAAGAAGGTACTCCGCAAGGGCGCCGTCGGCACGTTCCAGGGCAAGATCCTGGTGGAGCGACGGGCCCAGAAGACGGATGGCTACCAGAAGTCGCAATCGCTGCTTCTGGATGACGACGCCGTGTTTCTCGCCAAGCCCGAGCTTGAGATTTACGCCGATGACGTGGCCTGTTCACACGGCTCCACCTCCGGCGCAATCGACGAAGACATGCTGTTTTACCTGCGGGCGCGGGGCGTGGACAAAGACACCGCCATGGACCTCCTTGTGCTCGCCTTCGTCGCGGAAGCGATCATGGAGATCGAGGACGAGGGCTATGCCGAGGAAATCTCTGAACGGCTGGAAAGCTGGCTTTTGCGGCGTAGGCAGGACTGATCATGTCGGTCGCGCGTGACATCGTTCTCGCCTACGTGCGCCCGCGCCCGGTGTTTCTGCGCCGGGTGACGGGGGCAAGGGATGCGCAGGCCTTGGCGCTCTTGATGGCCGCCTGCCTGCTCATCTTCGTGAGCCGTGGGCCGGTGGCCCAAAGGGACGCGATTGAAAACGGGGCGGACTTCAGGATCGCCATGGGTGGGGCGATGTTCGCCTGGCTCTTTATCATGCCGCTGGTCGCCTATGCCATCGCCGGGGCGAGCCATGCGCTCGCCCGGCTGGCGGGCGGCAGGGGCACGTGGTTCACGGCGCGCGTGGCGCTCTTCTGGGCGCTGCTCGTGGCCTCGCCGCTGTGGCTTCTCAACGGGCTGACGCTCGGCTTTATCGGGCCGGGCATCCAGGCGGATATCGTTGGATTGATCGCGCTCCTGGCGTTTCTCGTCCATTGGGTGATCAACCTGTCCATCGCAGAAAAAGGTGTCGCAGCGTGAGGTTTGAATTCGGGTATCTCTTCGGTATGGCGCTTCAGACCGTGCCGGAGCCGCGAAAAGTGGCCCGCGATCTGTTCGCACTGTCCTTTTCCCGTCGCACGCTTTGGACCGCGCTGCTCCTGGTCCTGGTTCTGGGCACGATGCTGGGTGTCGGCTCGTCAATGCTGTTTCCGGTTGCTCCGGAGATGCAAGGCACGGTTCTGGGCAATCCCCTGATCGTGGCCGGGGCGGAGGCTTTCGTCGCGGTCGCCACCGTCCATGCCATCTATTGGCTCGGCCGCGCGGCCGGCGGGACCGGGACGTTCGAACAAGGGCTGATCACGGTGATCTGGCTCAATTTCGTGCTGCTCATCATCCAGACGGCGGTGTTCGTGTTGACGCTTGTCGCGCCCGGGCTCGCCGCGATGCTCTGGATGGCGGGCGGCGTGATGGGGTTCTGGATCATGAGCCATTTCATCACGGAAGCGCACGGGTTCACCTCGGCGCTCAAGGTCTTTGGCGCGATCTTGCTGACCAGTTTCGTGGCCGTTGCAATCCTGTCCATTCTGCTCACGCTCGTCGGGGTGACAGCGGGGCTAACCGGCGAGGTGCCGAATGTATGACATCGACAAAATCCGGGCCGATTTCCCGATCCTGAGCCGCGAGGTAAACGGACAACCGCTCACCTATCTCGACAGCGGGGCCAGTGCGCAGAAACCGCAGGTGGTGATCGACGCGGTGACGCGCGGTTATGCGGAGGAGTATTCCAACGTTCACCGTGGTCTGCATTACCTGTCCAACCTCGCGACCGAGAAATACGAAGGCGTGCGCGGGACCATTGCGCGCTTTCTCGGGGCCGCCAGCGAGGAGGAAATCATCCTCAACTCCGGCACCACGGAAGGCATCAACATGGTCGCCTATGGCTGGGCCGCGCCGCGCATGGTCGAAGGCGACGAGATCGTCCTGACCGTCGCCGAGCATCACGCCAACATCGTGCCCTGGCACTTCCTGCGCGAACGCCAAGGCGTGAAGCTCGTCTGGGTCGAGCCGCGCGAGGACGGGTCCATCGCGGCCGAGGACGTTCTGAACGCAGTAACCGAGCGCACCAAGCTGATCGCGGTGACGCATTGCTCCAACGTGTTGGGGTCGGTCGTGGACGTGAAGGCGATCTGCGCGGGGTCCGGCGATGTGCCGGTGCTCGTCGACGGGTCGCAAGGTGCGGTCCATATGCCGGTGAACGTCGCTGAGCTGGGCGTCGACTTCTACCCGATCACGGGGCACAAGCTCTATGGTCCCTCCGGCTCCGGCGCGATCTATGTCAAGCGCGAGCGCATGGAGGAGATGCGCCCCTTCATGGGCGGTGGCGACATGATCCGGGAGGTGGGCCGCGAGGTCGTGACCTACAACGACCCGCCGATGAAGTTCGAAGCGGGCACACCGGGGATCGTGCAGACCATCGGTCTCGGCGTGGCTTTGGACTACATGATGGATATCGGGATGGAGAACATCGCGGCCTATGAAGCCAAGCTCGCGGACTACGCCGCGAAACGCCTGGGCGAGATGAATTTCGTCAACCTGCAGGGAACGGCGCCCGGCAAGGCCGCGATCTTCTCCTTGACCATCGAAGGCGGGGCGCACGCCCATGACCTGTCCACGATCCTCGACAAGAAGGGGATCGCGATCCGGGCCGGGCATCATTGTGCGCAGCCGTTGATGGAATGGCTGGGTGAGCCGGCGACGGCGCGGGCATCCTTCGGGATGTATAACACCGAGGCCGAGGTGGATAAGCTCGCCGAAGGGTTGGAGCTGTGTCACCGGCTTTTCGGGTGAGGTTTCGCGGCGGCTGCGCCGCCACGAGAGAAGCGAGGGGCGTTGCCCCTCGCGCTCCCCAGGATATTTCAGGCACGATGAAGAAGCTGGTGTGGATCAGGTGTCGGGGCGGATGAGGCCGAGGCCGCGCAGGTAGATGCCGATGCCGGTTTCCAAGAGGTCTTCGGGCGGGAAGGGCGATTTGGTGCCCGGCGAGCCACGTGAGAACAATTCCACCACGCCGTGCGACATGGCCCAGACATGGGCCGAGACCATGCGCGCGGGCGGGCGGCGATCCTCGGGCAATTCCGCCATCAGGGTTTCGGCGGCCTTCTCCAACGTTCCGAAGGCCCGGTTCGCCACGTGGGCGAGATCCGGGTTCCGGTTTATCGAGATGCCGCTTTCAAACATCGAGATGTAGTGCCCCGGGAATTTCCGGGCGAAGGCGAGGTAGGCGCGCCCCGTGGCCTCGAACGACGCCAGCGAGGAGGGCTGACCCTTCTCGTAGGCGTGCTCCATAAGGTCGGCGAAAATCTCATACCCTTGGCGTGCGGCCTCGGCGATGAGGTCTTCGCGTCCTGCGAAATGGCGATAGACGGCGGCCGGCGTGACGCCCGCCTGCTTGGCGGCCTCGGACAGCGTGAAGCCGGTCGGCCCCTTGGCCTCGATCAGGGCGAGGGCGGCTTCGACCAGCGCTTGGCGGAGGTTGCCGTGGTGATATCCGCGTTTTTTCCCGGCCATCAGCTCCGCCATTCCCACGGTGAGATCGCGATCTTGGGGTCTGGCGCGCCGAGGTCTTTTCTGCCATTGTAGTCAATATCTTGCAGGACAGCGTTAATCGCGTTGATGCGCGCGCGGCGCTTGTCGTCCGAGCGGATCACGGTCCAGGGCGCATAGGTGAAATTCGACTTGTCGAAGGTTTCCGCGATTGCCTCGGAATAGGTATCCCAGCGATTGAGGCCTTCGACGTCGATCCAGGACAGTTTCCAATGTTTCATCGGGTCCTGTTCGCGCGACAGGAAGCGGCGCAGTTGTTCGGGTTGCGAGACATTGAGCCAGAGCTTGACGAAGTGGATGCCTTCGTCGACCAGCATCTCTTCGAACGCGGGAAGCTGGCGGAAGAAGCCCGCGCGTTGGGCATCGGTGCAGAAATCGAAAACCTTCTCCACGACGCCGCGGTTATACCAAGAGCGGTCGAAGAGCACGATTTCACCCGACGTGGGAAGCTGGCGCACGTAGCGTTGGAAATACCATTCACCCGCTTCCCGGTCCGAGGGTTTCGGCAGTGCCACGGTGCGGGCCACGCGCGGGTTCAGGTTTTCGCGAAAGCGCTTGATCGTGCCGCCTTTACCCGCGGCGTCGCGACCTTCGAAGATCACCACGACCCGTTTGCCGGTTTCCTTCACATCCGCCTGAAGCTTGGCCAGCTCAAGCTGGAGCGCCTCCAGCGCGTCTTCGTAGTCGTCCTTGTCCATCCATTCGTCGTAAGGATGGTTCGGGTCCAGGATGTCTTTCTTGTCAGCGCGTTCGACCGCGTCGCGCACCTCTTGCGGCGCGTTCTTTTCGAGGAATTCGCTGATGGCGCCGTCGAAAGGCAGATCCATGTTAGTCTCCATTACATTCGGAAACCACTTATGCCTATTTGACGCCTGCGCGCAACGCGGCGCGGTCTATGGCGGCGATCACTTCGTCCATCGCGACATGTTGCGGCATGTGGCCAACGCCGGGGAGAACGGTGAGGTTGGCGTTCTGAACCTCGTTTGAAAGCGGCACCGAGTGGACGTTGAGGCCGACGATTGTGTCGGCGTCGCCATGGATGATTTCGACCGGGACGGTTACATCCGGGTAGTGCGCGATCTGGGCTGGCAGCATTTCGAGGAGTTCGTGGCGCTGCTGGGCGTTCGCGACGAAGTTTTCCGGCAGGAGGATGAGGCCTTTGCCGATATACTCCGCGTAGCCTTCGGGCATGGCGTTCGGGTCGAACACCCGTGCGATCTGGGTGCCGAGGTAGTCGTGGGGCAGCCAGGCCGAGATGAGGTGGCCCAGGATCGGTCCGATCACCGGCTGGGAAAGGAGGCGATAGAGCGTTTCGCGCCCGGTTTCCCACGTGTGCGTGGCACCCGCGATGTCGACGGCGGCGGCCATATCGTCCTGGTGACGGGTGGCCCAGTTGAGGAGCAGCGCGCCGCCGAAGCTTTGGCCTGCGACAACCGGGTTTTCGACACCGAGCGCCTTGGAGGTTGCCACGAGCAGGTCGGTCTGTTGATCCACGGTCACGTCGTTTGCCGCAAGCGGCGGCGTGTAGCCCAGACCCGGCCGGTCGATGATGGTGACGCGGTAGGTCTCGGCCAGCACTGGCGCGATGTCGAAGGTCCAGTCGCGGGTCGACCCGGAGGCGCCATGAATGAGCACGAGGTCGGGGCCGGTCCCGATCTGGACGTAGTGCACCGGATGGCCGCCCACGGTGATGAACTGGCCTTCGGGCGGGTGCGATGCGTAGGCGGCCAGACGACGGTTTTCGACGCGGATCATCGTCCACACGGCGAAGAGCGCGAGGATGAGGAGAAGGCTAAGCACCGATTTCATTGAGATCGTAAGGCGTCGTTTGGTAAATCTCGTTGATCCAGTTGCCGTAGAGCAAATGGGCATGGCTACGCCAGCGGTTCAGCGGCGGACGTTTGGGGTCGTTGTCGGGGTAATAGTTCAGGGGCACCTCGATGGGTTTTCCCGCCTCGACGTCCCGGTCGTATTCCTGTTTCAACGTGTCCGAGTCATATTCGAAGTGGTTGAAGATATAGAGCGCGCGGTGCGCCGTATCTTCGACCAGACAGGGTCCGGTATCCTCGGACCCGAGAAGGGTGGTCAGCCCGTCCGCGGCGTCGATTTCGTCCTGCTTCATCTCGGTCCACCGGCTCACTGGAATATGACAGATGTCCGAGAAGCCACGAAGATAGTGTGAAGAAGGTTGCAAATTTTCCTGCGGAAAACAGCCGAAAGCTTTCTCCGCGAGCATATGTTTCTTCACGCCGTGGAAATGATGGATCATCGCCATGCCGCCCCAGCACACACCGAAGGTGGAATGGACGTTGGTCTGAGTCCAGTCCATCACCTCTCGCATTTCGTCCCAATAGGTCACGTCCTCGAAATCGAGGTGTTCGATGGGTGCGCCCGTGATGATGAGACCGTCGAACTTCTGATCCTTCACTTCCTGAAAGGTGCGATAGAACGTGCCCATGTGCTTTTCGGGCGTGTTCTTGGAGAAGTGCTCCGTCATCTTGATGAGCGTCAGCTCGATCTGAACGGGGGTGGCGCCGATCAGGCGGGCGAACTGGGTCTCGGTCTGGATTTTCTTGGGCATCAGGTTGAGAAGCCCGATACGAAGCGGTCGGATGTCCTGCCGCGCGGCCTGATCCTCACGCATGACCATCACGCCTTCGTTCGTCAGAACGTCGGCAGCGGGTAGGTCGGCGGGAATGCGGATCGGCATGGGGGTGTCTCCGGACTTGGGTCAGGATGAGATAGAGGGTCTAGGCGCGGGCCTCAAGTGCTGTGGCGATGAGAGCGTCCACGTCTTCGGGCGTCTTGACCTTGGCCACGTCATGGGCCGAGACCGTCACGCCCCAGTTCTTCGCCATGGCCGCGTAGCGCGGTTGGCGGTGGGCCAGCGCGCGGGCGTAGGTCGAGCGGATGAAATCGTCTGGATCGACCTGCGTTTCGGTCAGATTGTGCGTGTCGAGGTATTCGGCCCAGCAGGCTTCCAGAAATTCGGGCTGGTAATACATTGGCTTTGGCGCGCGGGAGAAGCGGCGGATGAGTTCCTCTGTGTGAGCCTCGGAGCCTTCGATCCAGACCAGAAGCAGATGGTCGGACAGCGCCGTGAGGACCGGATCGGCGGGGTCTTCGGGATCGACGACTTCACAGATGGAGCCGCCGCTGTCGCAAACGAAATTCTCATATCCATAAAGCGCGCGGGCCCGGTCGATGAAGCGGACCGTGTCGTGGAGCGCGGCGATCTCGGCCTCGCGGTGTTGTTCCTGACGCGCCATATACTCGGCAAAGGGCAGGCCGCCCTTGTCCGGGTCGCCGGGTTTTCCGAGGTAAGTGGACAGCGGCGCGAGATTGTCGAAGGTGATGTTGGAGGCGATATAGACGCTGTCGGTCAGGAGCAGCTCGCGCAGGAGCGGGCTTTTCATCGCCTCGGCTTTGAAATTGTCCGCGATGTATTCGCCCATGTACCGCGTGCCGATGCGGTAATCGACGGAGTAGTGAAACCACTCGCCCTCGTCGCGCAGCATGGAGGCGAGGTAGGTCTTGCCCAAGCCGGACATGCCGAAAAAGAGGACATGTTTGCCCGTGGCGCTGCGCCAGTCTTGTGCTGTGGGATAGAGCATTATTTGCGCCTTTCGCCTGTGTCGTCCTGCCGCCCGAGGGTCGTGTCCCCGGGTTTTTAACTGGCCGCGGGTGGGGGGACCAGAGGGTTCAGGGTTTTGCCCGCGGGCTGCGCATTGAAAACCGCAGGTTGACCCAGTTGGCGGTCAGGATGATCGCGGCACCGATGATGAGCGGCGCATCCACGCCTTCGTTGTAGAACAGCCAGCCGACCAGTGCGATCAGGGGCAGGCGGGCGAAGTCGATGGGCATCACGATGGTGGCGGGCGCGAGTTTGAGGGCCGTCGTGAGACAGAAATGCGCGGCCAGACCGGCGATGCCGATCAGCACCAGCCACGGGGCGCTGGTTGCGTCGGGCAAGGCCATGTCCCCGTCAATCGCGGCGAGCACGAGCCCGAAGACCGCTTGCATCGTCGTGAGGTAGAACAGGATCGTGGTCAGGCTTTCGGTCCGGGTGAGGCGGCGGGTGAAGACGGCGGAGCCCGCGAAACCGATGGCGGCCAACATGGCCGAGAACGTGCCGAAGGACAGCTCCGCGCCCCAGGGGCGTGTCAGGACGAGGATGCCGACGAACCCCATCAGGGCGGCGAAGGCGCGAACCCGCGTGATCGGTTCGGCGAGGATCAGGGCGGACAGGGGCAGGACCCAGAGCGGGACCGTGAATTCCAGCGCAAAGACCTGTGCCAGCGGGATCACCGACACGGCGTAGAACCACAGGTTCTGCCCGGCGAAGTGCGAGACATTGCGCAGCGTGTGGAGGCCGATCCGGTCCGTGCGCATCTCGTGCCACCGGTTTCCGAAAGCCATGGCGAGGACCACGATCATGATCCCGACGCAGGAGCGATAGAACATCGTCTCGAACGTGTCGTGGCTGATCGAGACTTCGCGCCCGGCAATCGCCATGGTCGAAAAGGAGGCAATCGCCCCGACCATCCAGAGCGAAGCAGTCAGGATCGGGTTCGCGGGGCGTTTCATCGTGGGATCGGGCGTCGCGGTCATGGCCTTGAGTGCCAGCGCCGCGCGCCGCGATCAAGGCTTATCGAAGGATAATCGGCGAAGGCCCAAGCTCGGGATCGCGATGTCTGCGGTCAGGTCGCGGTCTCCCGAGGCGACCGGGTCACTTACATTCGGCGCCGTGCGAGATAATTCGTCGTGGTGAAGTTCTCTTCCTGCTCGCTGTAAGCGTTCACACGGTTCACGCCGAACGGCGTGATGCGGTAGAGGTCGAATCCGGCCGCTTCGAAGAAATACCAGAAGTCCTGAAAATAAGTCCGGGTGTCGATGTTGCAGCCCCCGAATTCGAACTGGATCACCTCGGTGTTGGAAAGCGCGTCTCCGAAGCCGGAGAGAACGTCAAGTTCATGTCCTTCAACGTCGATCTTGCAGATGTCGATCGAGGCCCGGTCGAGTGTTCTGGACCAGTAATCCTCGAAGCGCACGATCTGGATCGTTTCTTCGGTCGACATGTCGATATCATGGTGATCGAGTCGGCGCTTGGTGAGGCTGGCCAGACCGGAGCCGGGTTCGTTTGTAAAGAGCACGGCCTCACCGGTTTCGCGCGACACCGCGTAAGGTTCGACCGAAACACGGGGATCATGGTCAAAACGTTCGCGAAGCCCCGTGATATTGACGGCCGCGGGTTCGAAGATCACCACGGTCGTATCGGGGGCGGCAGCAAGAAGCTCTCGTGTATAGAGCCCCTTGTTCCCGCCGATGTCGACGCAAAGACGCGCAGGGTGGCCCAGCAACTTCATCGCCTGCTGGACCTCTTTCTTCAGCGTCGCCGCCCCATATCCCTTCCCAAGGTAGAAGGCCGCATTGCGTTCAATACGTCGGAGGGTTCGGTAAAGCATCGTGGTCCTGAATGGGTTGGCGGGAAAAACGGACCCCTGATCGGTGTGGCGCTGGGGTGTTAACCTGTCAAAGACCCCTGCGCGTGCGGGATCACTCCCACTCGATGGTGCCCGGCGGTTTCGAGGTGATGTCGTAGGTCACGCGGTTGATCCCCGGCACTTCGTTGATGATCCGGGTTGCGGTTTCACCGAGGAAGTCGTGGGTGAAGGGGTAATAATCCGCCGTCATGCCATCGACCGACGTTACCGCGCGCAGCGCGCAGGCGTAATCGTAGGTGCGTCCGTCGCCCATGACACCCACGGTGCGCACCGGCAGGATCGCGACGAAGGCCTGCCAAATCTCGTCGTAAAGCTCGTGCTTGCGGATCTGGTCGATATAGACTGCGTCCGCCTTGCGCAGGATGTCCAGCTTGTCACGGGTGATCTCGCCGGGGCAGCGGATGGCGAGGCCCGGTCCGGGGAAGGGGTGGCGCCCGATGAAGGAGGCGGGCAGGCCAAGCTCATGACCCAGCGCCCGGACTTCGTCCTTGAACAGTTCGCGCAGCGGTTCGACCAGCTTGAGGCCCATCTTTTCCGGCAGGCCGCCCACGTTGTGGTGCGACTTGATCGTGACGCTCGGCCCGCCCGAGAAGCTGACGCTTTCGATGACGTCGGGGTAGAGCGTGCCCTGGGCAAGGAAATCGGCGCCCTCGATCTCGCCCGCGTATTTCTGGAACACGTCGATGAAGAGCTTGCCGATGATCTTCCGCTTGGTCTCCGGGTCCGAGACGCCTTCGAGTTCGCCGAGGAACAGGTCGCTTTCATCCGCGTGGATCAGCTTCATGTTGTAGTGGTCGCGAAACATCGTGACGACTTCTTCGGCCTCGTTAAGCCGCAGAAGGCCGTGGTCCACGAAGACGCAGGTCAGCTGGTCGCCGATGGCTTCGTGAAGCAGAACGGCGGTGACGGAGCTGTCCACGCCGCCCGACAGGCCACAGATCACCTGTTTGTCGCCCACTTGGTCGCGGATCTTCTGGATCGCTTCCTCCTTGTAAGCGCCCATGGTCCAGTCGCCTTTGAACCCGGCGATGCGCACGAAGTTTTCGTAAAACGTCTTGCCGTTCGGGGTGTGGTGCACTTCCGGGTGGAACTGCACGGCATAGAACCGGCGGTCCAGATCGGCGGTGATCGCGAAGGGCGCGTTGGGGGAGGTGCCGTAGACCTCGAACCCCGGTGCGATTTCGGAGACGTGATCGCCGTGGGACATCCAGACCTGTTCACGCCCGCCGAGGAACCAGCCAAAGAGGAGATCGGTGGGATCGTTCTGCGGCTCGACGTAAGCGCGGCCGAATTCGGCGGTGCCATGCCCGCGCTCGACCTTGCCACCGAGCATGTGCATCATGACCTGCTGGCCGTAACAGATGCCCAGGATCGGAACGCCGAGGTCAAAGACGCTTTCGGGCGGTCGCGGCGAGTCCTCGTCGATGACGGAGGCCGGTCCACCGGAGAAGATCACGGCTTTCGGCGCGAAGTCCGCGAGGAAGGCGTCGGTGACGTTCTGGTAGGGGTGGATTTCGCAGTAGACGTTCAGCTCGCGCAGACGGCGCGCGATAAGCTGCGTCACCTGGCTGCCGAAGTCGATGATGAGAAGGCGGTCGTGGGATGTCTGGTCCATAGAGGCTGATTAGGACCGGGGACGCATTGGCGCAAGGCCGAAACCGCTTTGCGGGGCAGGGTAAGCGCCATAAGTTGTGGATAAAGAAAGGACGGACCATGAGTGACGATATCTACCACCTCTCCGCGAAAGACATCGACGCGATGGAGGGATTGGCGAAGACCCATTTCCTGAACCCGAAAGCGCAACGGGTGAACAAGAGCCTGGGCGATGTGACAGGTCTGACCGGCTTCGGGTTTCATATCATCGAGGTCAAACCGGGTTTTGAGACCACGGAGCACCACGTCCATCACCACGAAGATGAATGCGTTTTCGTTCTGGAAGGTCATGCGACCGCGCGGATCGGAGAGGACCGGGTCGAGATCGGTCCCGGCGATTTCATCGGGTACCGGAAGGGCGGTTTGGCCCATACGATTGAAAATACGGGCGATCAAACCCTTCGGATGATCGTCGTGGGAGAGCGGCTGGCGCATGATGTGGGCGACTATCCCGACAAGCAAAAGCGCATCTACCGGCAGGTCGGGCTTGCGTGGAACGTGGTCGACCATGCGGACATTCACGAACCGACGGGCGCGGGCAAGAAGTAGGCCCCTGCGTCGTTAACACGCGCGAAATGTCGCAATTTCGCCGGGGCGCCCGCGACCCACGGGCTATGTCGGAAGGAGATAAACCGAGGAATCGCGCATGTCCGATGAGATGACCAACACCCCGAGCCGCCGTCGTGGACGTTCCGGAGGGGGCGCAGCGCGCCGCGCTGAACGAACCGCCGTGAGTTTCGAAGTCGCGCCAACTATCCAGCGCAAGACGCCGACGCTCGAACTCCTCGACGAAGAAACGCTCCAGATCATCGAGACCAACGCGGAAACCGTGCTGGAAGAGATCGGGGTCGTGTTCTCGGAAAACCCCAAAGCCCTGGAACGGTGGCGCGAAGCGGGTGCCGATGTGCGCGGTGACCGGGTTCATATTCCCCGTGGACTGGCGCGGGAGCTTTGCAAGACCGCGCCCTCGCAATTCACCCATCACGCCCGCAATCCCGAGAAGTCGGTCGAGATCGGGGCCAACAACCTCGTGTTCGCGCCGGTCTATGGCCCGCCATTCGTGCGCGATTACGACGGTGGACGGCGCTATGCCACCATCGAGGATTTCCGGAATTTCGTGCGGTTGGGCTATATGTCCAAATGGTTGCATCTGTCGGGTGGCACGGTGTGCGAACCGACGGACGTGCCGGTGAACAAGCGTCACCTCGATATGCTCCATGCGCACATCACTCTGTCGGACAAACCCTACATGGGGGCGGTTACGGATGCGGAATGGGCGCGCGATTGCGTCGAGATGTCCAAGATCGTCTTTGGTGAAGACTTCGTCGATCAGAACGCGGTCATGACCTCGCTCATCAACATCAACTCGCCGCTGACCTTCGACAACGTGATGATGAACACCTTGGAGGTCTATGCCGAGGCGAACCAGGCCTGCATCGTGTCGCCCTTCATCGTCGGCGGCGCCATGGCGCCCGTGACGGTTGTCGGCACGCTGACACAGGTGCTGGCCGAAGTGACCGCCGGCGTAGCCTATAGCCAGCTTGTGCGCCCCGGCGCGCCGGTCATTTTCGGGGCCTTCGTGACCTCGATCGACATGGGGTCGGGGGCGCCGACCTTCGGCACGCCCGAAGCGGCGCAGATCACCACCGGTGCAGGTCAGCTTGCGCGCCGCCTGGGGCTGCCGTTCCGGTCGGCCGGGGGCTTTACCGGGTCCAAGATCAATGACGCGCAAGCCGGGTATGAAACCGCCAATTCGCTCCAGATGGGGATGAACGCCGGTGTGAATTTCATGCTGCACGCCTGTGGCTGGCTCGAAGGCGGGCTTGTGGCAAGCTTCGAGAAGTTTGTGACCGACGCGGACCAGCTTGGAACCCTGCACAAGTTTGCGGCCGGTGTGGCGAACGATGAAAACGGGCAGGCCATGGATGCGATCCGTGAGGTCGGGCCCGGCGGCCACTACCTGGGCTGCGCCCATACGCAGGCGAATTTCAAAGAAGCGTTCTGGTCCTCCAAGGTGTTCGACTACAAGCCGTTCGAAACCTGGTCCGACGAAGGTGCGCAGGACACGGTCGCGCTGGCCTCGAAACGGGTCACGTCGATGTTGGGGAGTTACCAGGCGCCTGCGCTGGACCCCGCGGTGCGTGACGCGCTGGAAGCCTATATCGCCAAACGTAAAGACGAAATGCCCGACGCCTATACCTGATGCAGCCGATGGACGGGCGCGGGTTCCGGGAGGGCCTGCGCCTCGCCCATCAGCGCGGTCAGAACCCGGATGTGACGGCCAGCGTCGTAGTCGATCTGGCCGGCCTTGCGCTGTGCATTAAGGTCGTGCTCCCGGTCGATCAGCTCCGGGAGGACCTTGGCCGGTGAGGGCGGGCGTGTATGCCCCAGGATCGGTCCCAAGTCGCGGTCACGGTCATAGCGCGTGAGCGCGTGGCGAGCCGCTTGCACGAGCAACGGCGGACGTTTGAGGGACGACAGGGCGGTCAGGGAATCGGTCATTAGGTGCTCCGAAAGTGATTCGAGCACCCTGTATGACACAACCTTTAGGCGTGTTGCGTCAGACCCCGGTTTGCACCGTTCGGTCGGTTAGCTCCCTGTTATCCACAAGATAAGAGGCTGTTTTTGTGCCTGAGTACTGTGGTTTTCCACCAGTAAACACAATTGCCTGTGGATAACGACTCAACGTAGGGTTGCATTGTTTCTAATACGCGAACAATGAAGGGAAAGTTCATGTTTGATCATCGAGAAGCTTTTTCCGCAGCTTCGACCAGACTTCCGACATGGGTTCCCTCCCAAGTGAAGACCTATCTCGCCCACACCGAAGGGGGCGCCAGTCTGAGGCACATCGCACGAAAGAGCGGCTGCCATGCTTCGACCGTCATGCGTCAGGTCCGGCGTACGGAAACCCTGCGCGAAGACCCCCTGGCCGATTCCGCTCTTTCGTCATTGGAAACCTTTTTGCGTAGCGCTGGCATGGCGCGCGCAGAGCGCGAGGAAACTCTCATGACGATGGCCAGGACGGATCAGGAACAAGAGCGGCTCAACCGCGATATCTTGCGGGCCTTGAAGGCGCTGTCGGACCCAAAGGCGCTTCTCGTGATCGCGGACGGGGTCGAAGATGCGGTTGTCGTGGTGAACACGGACGAGGATCGGCCGGTGCGGCGGGCCGTCGTCTCGCGCGCTGTGGCCGAAATGCTCGCGCTTCAGGAATGGATCGACGGACGAAGCAAGGGCCGGCTCGGGCGCTACAAGATCACCGGGGCAGGGCGCACGGAGCTCAGCCGGCGTATCGCGGCAACGGAATCCGCCCGGGTTCAGGTGACGGACGACACGCGGAAGACCCGGACGACGCAAGGGACCGGGCAGAAACGCACAGCGGGCGCCGAACCGCCCCTGACGGTCCTGGCCCGGCGCAAAAGAACCGGGGGCGAGCCGTTCCTGCCGCCCGAGCTGGTGCGCGCCGCCGAGCGGTTCAAGGAAAGCTACGAGATCGCGCGCGCGGCCGGGATGTTGGGGGACGATCTGGACGACCTTCTGCTCGACCGCCTTGCGGCGCCCAAGCGGGTGGCGCAAGGAAGTTCTGCCGAAGCGATCCCGCGGGGCGCGCTGGCGCTTGAGCACCTGACCAAGGCGGTGCGCTGTCTTGGTCCCGAATTGTCGCGCACGGTGATCTTGGCGGTCTGCCGGGAAACCGGAATGGAAACGATTGAAAAGCAGCTCGACTACCCGGCGCGGTCAGGCAAGATCGTGCTGCGGATCGCGCTCAATTCACTCGCGCGCCATTACGACGAAACCGGCGACGCGGGTCACGGGATGATCTATTGATCGCTGGTCAGTGCCGCGCGTGAGGCGTCGGTCGCGACGAAAATGATATCGAAGTCCAGAGAGGGGAAGGCTGCCGAAACCTCGTTCTTGACCAGTTCGGGGCGCGGCAGGGGGGCCGAATACACCCTGTAGCGCCCCTGAAATCCGGCGTGCACGAGCAGATGCGCGATCTCCATACAGTCAAAGCCATCCTCAAAAAGGGCGGAGATCACGACATCGACATCGAGGTCCTGGATATCCGTCACCTTGAGCGCTCCAAACGGACGGAACACTCGATTTGGTGCTGGACGCAGGAGTGGGTCCTGGCTCGTGGCCGGTGCATCGCCGATGATGAGAACACTGAGCTTGTCGCTTTTCAAATGCGTGCCGAACTTCCGTGTCGTGCTTGTCATTGTTTTCGGCGATTCATGGCACGTCACGAGTTCCCACCCCTTGATGGCCTCCTGTTTTCAATCACGCGAACACATCTTTAGCGTGTGTGAATGTTCCAGGCAATACATTTCATTTGAAAAAGGCCCTTTACCTTTTGAAAAGGCTGAACAAGTCTCGCCGTGAGCCGGTGCGGTGCGGTTTGGCCGGTGGGAGAGGTCACGATGCAATCCAGTCAAATGCTCGATGCGGTGCCGATGGCGGCCATGTCGCTCGACGCCGAGGGGCGGATCAGCGGCATGAACAGCCATGCGGAGGCCCTGTTCGGGGCAACCGTACGCGGGCGCAGCCATGTGGCCGTGCTGCGCCAGCCCAGTGTCCTGGAAGCCATCGAGACGGCGGGACAAACCGGACAGAGCGTGCGCGGACAGTTCGTTACAAAGCGACAGGGGCGCGACCGCGTCTACGACGTGCTTATCACGCCGTTTCCGGATGCTTCGGAGACGATCCTGACATTCGAGGATGTGACGGCCACCGAACAGGCCGGGGAAATGCGCTCCGAGTTCGTGGCCAATGTCAGCCACGAGTTGCGCACGCCTCTGACCGCGATCTCGGGGTTCATCGAAACGCTGCGCGGACCGGCGCGGGAGGACGCTGAGGCGCGTGAGGCGTTCCTTGAGATCATGGAGCGCGAGGCGCGGCGGATGCATCGGTTGGTGGACGATTTGCTGTCCTTGGCCAAGGTCGAGGATATGGAAGGACTGCGGCCGACCGAACGCTACGACATTGCCGACGTGGTGAACGGTTGCGTGCGAAACCTTACCCAGATGGCGCAGGACCGGAACGTCACCATCATTGTGAACGGAGCCGATGCCCCGGCCTTTGCGCCTGCCGATGCCGATCAGCTGACCCAGGTGTTCAACAACCTGATCGAAAACGCGATCAAATACGGCGGGTCGGGTGGCGAGGTCACGGTCGATCTGACGCGCGTTGAGCGCGACCCGATCCTCGGTGTGCCAGCCTTCGTCGTTTCGGTCTCTGACAACGGCGACGGGATCGACGAGCGCCATCTGGGCCGTCTCACCGAGCGTTTCTACCGGGTCGATACGCACCGGTCGCGCGGCATGGGCGGCACCGGTCTGGGGCTGGCCATCGTGAAACACATTCTCAAACGGCATCGCGGGCGGTTGCGGATTCATTCCAAGCCGGGGCAGGGCAGCCGGTTCGAGGTTTCGCTGCCCTGTCAGTGAAAATTTGCGCGTTACCCCCAGATTTCGCCCGCCTTGTTACACAGCTGTTACAAACCTGTCACAAAAGGATAGCAGACTCACCTTAGGCGTTCCCGCAAGTCGCCACCTGGCGTCTTGTTGTAACCGAAACAGGAGACTGAAATGTCCTTTGCAAAACTCACCGTGTCGACGCTGGCAGTTGCCGCTGTCACATCAAGCGCGGCTTTCGCGCGTGACGAAATCCGCATCGTTGGGTCGTCCACTGTGTTCCCCTATACCCAAGCTGTTGCCGAGCAGTTCTCGAACAACACCGGCGCTCCGTCGCCGATCGTTGAATCCACCGGCACGGGTGGTGGCATGAAGATCTTCTGTGGCGGTATCGGCGAAGCCCATCCCGACATCACCGGCGCATCGCGTGCGATGAAGGCATCGGAATACGAGCTGTGCCAGACCAATGGCGTTACCGAGATCACCGAAGCCCTGATCGGTTTTGACGGCCTGTCGATGGCCATCTCGCGCTCCAACGATTTCGCCTGGGATCTGACGCTGGCTGAAATCTACCTCGCGCTTGGCGCCCAGGTTCCGGTTGACGGCGAATGGGCCGACAACCCTTACACCACCTGGGACCAGATCAACCCCGATCTGCCTGCCGTTGAAATCCTCGCCTATGGCCCGCCCCCGACGTCGGGCACCCGTGACGCTTTCGTCGAACTGGCCATGCACGCCGGTTGTGAAGAGCTCGACTTCGTCGCGGACGGCGGCTTTGACGGTGACTGGGTTGAAGAAAACTGCTCGCGCATGCGCACCGACGGGCCCTTCGTCGAAGCCGGCGAAAACGACAACCTGATCGTTCAGCGTCTCGAAGCAGACGAGAACGCAATGGGCATCTTCGGGTATTCGTTCCTCTACGAAAACCTCGACAACCTCAAAGGCGTGATGATCGACGGCGTTGAGCCGAACACGGACACGATCGCCGACAAATCCTACCCGGTGTCGCGTCCGCTCTACTTCTACGTCAAGAACGCACACCGCGGCGTGATCGCCAACCTCAACGAGTTCATCGAAGAGTACATGTCCGATGACGCGCTGGAAGCCGGCGGTTACCTGTCCGAGCGTGGCCTGGTTGCCTTGGCTGACGAGCGTCGCGTCGAGCTTCAGGACGCAGTCCTGAACGGCAAGTCGATGGCTGCCCCGGAATAAGATCCGCCTCTGAAACTGATCCCGGGGCGCGTTTGCGCGCGCCCCGGGTCTCTCTTTTGAAAGCACAGGGTCATGACAGCTTTTCCCTTTCTCCTGCTCATCCTCGCGGCAGTCGTCGGATACGCGATCAACCGGGTCGCCGCGCGCGGCATCCGGGATGGTGGCAGCCGGCTTCACTCCATGACGTCTTATCACGGCATGTATTCGGCGCTGCTGGTTCTCGTTCCTGTCCTGACCTTCATCCTGGTCTGGTTGGCGCTTCAGGGTGCCGTTATCGACCGTTTGATCATGAGCGGATTGCCTGACGGGGTTCTTGACGGACTGGACGGCGGCGGTATCCAGCTGGTTCTGGCGGAAATCAAATCCATCGCCGGTGGCCAGGTTTTCGGAACGCCGGAAGACTGGAAAATTGCAGCGTCCGAACGGCTTCTGACCACGCGTGAGCGCGCAGATTGGTTGCTGATCGCCCTGGTCGCAGTGATGTCCCTGGCCTTGATGATCTTCGCGCGAACCCGGGTGAAAGCCGATTTTCGGGCCCGCCAAGGGGTAGAGGGCATTGTCACGGGGCTGATGATCTTTTGCTCGGTCGTCGCCATTTTCACCACGATCGGCATCATTGTTTCGCTGTCTTACGAAACCCTGCGGTTCCTGGAACGCGTCCCGCTGAGCGAATTCCTGTTCGGCACCAACTGGGAGCCGCAAATCCCGCTCCGGGAGGACCAGATCGCTGCTGAAGGTGCCTTTGGCTGGTTGCCGGTCATCCTCGGCACGATCGTGATCACCGTGATCGCCTTGGTCGTGGCTGTGCCAATCGGGTTGTTCTCGGCCATTTACGTCAACGAGTTCGCCCCCAAGAAACTGCGCACGATCATCAAGCCGTTGCTGGAAATCCTCGCCGGGGTGCCGACCGTTGTTTACGGTTTCTTCGCGATCCTCGTCGTTGCACCGGCCATCCGGTCCTTTGGACAGTCGCTCGGTCTTGATGTGGCGCCGAACACGGCTTTGGCGGCTGGCGGTGTCATGGGGATCATGTTGGTGCCGTTCATATCCTCCTTTGCCGATGACGCCTTGTCCGCCGTCCCGCAATCGCTGCGGGACGGGGCGCTTGGCCTTGGCGCGACGCGCGGCGAGATGATGACCACCGTGCTTTTCCCTGCGGCCCTGCCGGGGATCGTCGGTGGTGTTCTCCTCGCCGTCAGCCGCGCCATCGGTGAAACCATGATCGTGGTGATGGCCGCGGGCCTGATCGCCCGGATGACGATCAACCCACTGGACAGCGTCACCACGGTGACGGTTCAGATCGTCACGCTGCTGATCGGGGACACGTCCTTTGACAACCCCAAGACCCTGGCCGCCTTCGCCCTGGGCACGATGCTCTTCATTGTCACACTGGGGATCAACATTTTCGCGTTGAGCTTTGTTCGCAAATACCGCGAAGCTTACGATTGAGGTTCAGACCATGAGCGATATAACAAACAACGCGGATACGCCGCGCATCGTGACATCGACAGAGCTTGTCGCAGCCTCCCTGAAAAGGCGCCGCAACAAACAGCTTCGCCTGCAAATGGTGGGCATGGGGGCGATCTTCATCGCCTTCCTCATGCTCTTCATCCTGGTTGGATCGCTGGTGGCAACGGGCTGGCAGGCCTTCACGCAAACCCACGTCACCCTTGAGGTCTTTGTCGATCCCGAGGACATTCCCGCCGACCGCCTGCCGCGAGGGGATTTTGACGACACGCTCGAAGCCGCTCTTGGAAGGATGCTTCCCGGTGTGGATATGGAGGATCGCGAAACCGCGCGCGCCGTTCAGGGTATCCTGTCCAACGGGGCACAGTTCACCCTGCGCGACCGGGTTGTCGCGGACCCTTCGCTGATTGGCCAGACCGTCACCATGAAAGTGCCAACCTCGGACCCATACGACCAGTTGAACAAGGGCTTGATTGAGCGCGCCACGCCCGAACAGAACCGTCGGGTAAAAGACAACGAAATCCGTTGGTTTGACACGCTGAAAGAGCAGGGGGCGATTTCCAAGCCTTTCAACCTCGCACTTTTCACCAACGCGGACTCACGCTTTCCGGAGCAAGCCGGTCTGAAGGGCGCGCTTGTCGGGTCGTTCTGGGCGCTTCTGACCTGTTTCCTGATCTCTTTCCCGCTCGGGATCGGCGCGGCAATCTACCTTGAAGAATTCGCCAAGAAGAACAGGATCAGCGACTTCATCGAGGTGAACATCAACAACCTGGCCGCTGTGCCCTCGGTGGTCTTCGGTCTTCTGGCGCTCGCGGTGTTCATTGGCTGGTTCGGGCTGCCGCGTTCGGCCCCTTTCGTCGGGGGTCTGACCCTTGCGCTCATGACCATGCCGACGATCATCATCGCCACGCGCGCCGCGCTCAAGTCGGTTCCTCCGTCGATCCGTGAAGCGGCGTTGGGGTTGGGGGCGTCAAAACAGCAAGTCGTGTTCCAGCACGTCCTGCCGCTCGCCATGCCCGGCATCCTGACCGGGACGATCATCGGGCTTGCCCAGGCACTTGGGGAAACCGCACCGTTGCTCCTGATCGGGATGAACGCGTTCATCACGTCCGCGGCCAGCAGCCCATTTGACAGCGCGACCGCTCTGCCGACCCAGATCTTCATCTGGGCAGACAGTCCCGAACGCGGTTTCGTCTCGCGCACCTCGGCCGCAATCCTCGTATTGCTCGGCTTCCTGGTGCTGATGAACGGCATCGCGATCTTCCTGCGCCAGAAATTCGAACGCCGCTGGTAGAGCGGACGGAGGAACACAATGATGAAAGACAGTATGGAAACCAAATTGGATGTGGACGCCATGAACGTGAAATTCTCCGCCAGGGATGTGCAGGTCCATTACGGCGACACCCATGCGATCAAGGACGTGTCGGTTGATATCCTTGACAATACGGTCACCGCCTTTATCGGCCCGTCGGGCTGCGGCAAGTCGACCTTCCTGCGCACTTTGAACCGGATGAACGACACGATCGACATCTGCCGGGTTCAGGGCGATATCTATCTTGACGGCATGGACATCTATGATCCGAACATCGACCCGGTTCAGCTTCGCGCCAAGGTGGGCATGGTGTTCCAGAAACCGAACCCGTTCCCGAAGTCGATTTACGATAACATCGCCTATGGTCCGCGCATTCACGGGCTGGCCAGGAACAAGGCCGAACTGGACGAGATCGTTGAAAAATCCCTTCGCCGGGGCGCGATCTGGGACGAGGTGCAGGATCGTCTGGATGCACCGGGCACCGGGCTTTCGGGCGGGCAACAACAACGTCTGTGCATCGCCCGCGCGATTGCAACCGAGCCGGAAGTGCTTCTGATGGATGAACCCTGCTCGGCGCTCGACCCGATTGCGACGGCGCAGGTCGAGGAACTGATCGACGAGTTGAAAGCGAATTACTCGGTCGTGATCGTCACGCACTCGATGCAGCAGGCGGCGCGTGTCAGCCAGAAGACCGCGTTTTTCCACCTGGGCAACCTCGTGGAATACAACGACACGAACGAGATTTTCACCAACCCGCAGGACAGCCGGACAGAAAGCTACATCACCGGACGGATCGGCTAAGGGAGCCCAGAATTATGGTTACGGATCACCAACATATCGCGTCGGCTTTCGACCGCGACCTCGAGTCCGCGCAAGCGATGGTCATGAAGATGGGCGGCCTGGTCGAAGAGGCCATCCGCGGGGCGGCCAAATCGCTCAAGTCGCGTGACGTGGAACTGGCGGAGAAGGTGCGCAAGGCCGACCGGCAGATCGACGAGCTCGAAGAGCTGATCAACACGACCTGCGCGACGATCCTCGCCCTGCGCCAACCGGCGGCGAGCGATCTGCGGACCGTGCTGTCCGTGATGAAGATCGCGGGTAACCTGGAGCGGATCGGGGATTACGCCAAGAACATTGCAAAGCGGACTGAAGTGCTCGTGCATATGCAGCCGATCGAAGGGACCTCCAGCGCGGTCAAGCGCATGACCACGGAGGTTGAATCGATGCTGTCGGATGCCCTGGATGCCTATATCCGGCGGGATGCTTCGGTTGCCGATGCGGTGCGCCATCGCGATCTGGAAGTCGACCAGATGTATAACGCGCTGTTTCGCGAATTCCTGACCTTCATGATGGAAGACCCGCGCAACATCACGGCCTGTATGCACCTGCATTTCATCGCCAAGAACATCGAGCGGATGGGGGACCACGTCACCTCGATCGCCGATCAGGTCATCTACCTGTCCACCGGGGAACTGCCGGAGGATGACAGGCCCAAGAGCAACACCGAGATTTACACCCCGGACGCCGGTGACGGGAGCGACGAGGCCGACGAATGAGCGCTGACAAACCGCTGGTCCTGCTTGTCGAAGACGAGCCGGCCCAACGCGAAATCCTCCGCTACAACCTTCGGTCCGAAGGCTACGAGGTGTCGATGGCCGAGAATGGTGACGATGCCATGGTTCTGGTCGACGAGATCGGGCCGGACCTGATCCTGCTGGACTGGATGTTGCCGGGCGTTTCGGGGATCGAAATCTGCCGGCGGATCAAGTCGAAGCGCGAGACGGCGGATATTCCGGTCATCATGTTGTCGGCGCGGTCCGACGAAATGGACCGTGTGCGCGGGCTTGAGACCGGGGCGGACGACTACATGATCAAACCGTTCTCGGTTCAGGAACTCATGGCCCGGATTCGCACGCAGCTTCGCCGCACGCGCCCGGTGTCGGTCGGTGAGGCCTTGTCCTACGACGATATCCTGCTGGACGGTGAAACGCACCGCGTGACCCGGGGCGGCGAGGCGGTGAAGCTCGGACCGACCGAATTTCGTCTGCTGACCACCTTCATGGAGAAACCGGGCCGTGTCTGGAGCCGTGAGCAGCTTCTGGATCGGGTGTGGGGGCGTGACGTCTATGTCGATACGCGGACGGTCGATGTCCACGTCGGACGGTTGCGCAAGGCACTGTGCAAGAACGGCGGGGCAGACCCGCTGCGCACGGTCCGGGGCACAGGCTACGCCTTGGGCTGAAGGCGCTGGTCTTTCAGGATGGGCCCGACTTCCTTTTCGCGTGTAATCAGTATTATGTAATACTCCGACCTCTGCGACCCAAGGTTACAGGCGAACGCACCTGACCAAACAGGTCTAACTCGTTGCAATCCGCAATGGAATTGCATTTTGAGGCTATCCCTCCGCTTCATCCCATGCGACACATACTATGTGACGAGACGACTAAGCCGTGCGGGACAAGAACGCGGCACTGACACTGTTACTGGAAGGCTTACGACGATGCTGGAATTTCTGGACCAGCTGGTGCGAACCAATTCATTGCAGCACGTGTGGCACCTGCACTGCGTTGCGATGCGTTCTTATGGCTTCGACAGGCTCATCTACGGATACACGAAGTTCGCGACCCCGAATGGAATCGGCGAGTTGGAAGACGCGCTCTTCCTGACCAATCATGATCCCGATTATTTCAACGATTTCATCAACGGACGCATGTTTCTTCATGCACCGCTCACACGCTGGGTGCGCGACAACCAGAGCGGATCTTGCTCCTGGGGCACGTTGTGGACCCGGCCTGACACGCTGACGGCCGAGGAGCTCGATGTCATTGCGTTCAACCGGCAAATGGGCGTTACCGCAGGCTATACGGTTGCCATTCCGACCTCTTCGCCGAAATCCTACGCGCTCTTCGCCCTGACCGGCGCACGCGGGAAAAGCCAGGCGGACCTCGACGCGATCTGGGAGGATCATGGGCGCGAAGTCGAGATCATCTGTAACCTGACGCACCTCAAGCTAAGCTCCTTACCCATTGAAACCAAACGCACAAAACTGTCGAAGCGGCAGATGGAAGCCTTGGAATGGGTCGCGGACGGCAAGTCGAACCAGGACGTGGCGACGATCATGGGCGTCTCGGTTCCCACCATTGAAAAGCACCTGCGTCTTGCGCGCGAGAAACTGGGGGCTGAGACGACACCCCAGGCCGTGGCGAAACTGACCTTCCTCAACCAGATGTACGTTCGGTCCGATGCGGAAATGCTTTTCCTGAACGAAAACAAGGGCTGAAACGCGCCGACAGCCGGCGTCTCATTTATGTTGCCGATCTCGCACAGGTAAGGATTTCCTTACTGGAGGTTTCCCCCCAAATCGCTGATAGTCCTCACGTTCCGTGAGTGGTGGCATTTTGCCTTAGGAACAGGGGTAAGAACCCTGCAATTACAGTGTGTTCTTACCCTACTCTCGGATCTTTACGTGAACACCTTCGAGCGCAGACACACCCCGCGACATCCGTAACTCGTGACCATTGACAACGAAAAACGGCGCGTGATCTCTCACGCGCCGTTCCTGAACGGAAGCCCCTGCCCCCAATATGGTTTGGGCTCAGCCCTGGGCGGCTTTGGCCACTTCTGCCGCGAAGTCTTCCTCGGCTTTCTCGATGCCTTCGCCGACTTCCATACGGACGAAGCCGGTGATTTCAGCACCCGCTTCTTTCGCAGCTTCGCCAACGGTCAGGTCGGGATTGATGACGAAGGACTGGCCCAGAAGGGTCACTTCGGACATGAATTTCTTCATGCGGCCTTCGATCATCTTCTCGATCACGTTGTCGGGCTTGCCCGATTCTTTCGCGATGTCGATCTGAACCTGGCGCTCTTTCTCGACCACGGCCGGGTCAAGGTCAGCCTCGGACAGCGAAGCCGGATTGGCCGCGGCCACATGCATGGCAACCTGTTTGGCGAAGGCTTCGTCGCCGCCCGTGGTGGCCACGAGAACGCCGATCTTGCCCATGCCGTCGGTCGCGGCGTTGTGGATGTAGGAGGCCACGTTTTCGCCCGAGATGCCAGCCATGCGACGCACGCCCATGTTTTCGCCGATCTTGGCGATGGCATCGGTCACGGTCTCGGCCACGGACTTGCCGCCGAGGTCGGCGTTCTGAAGCGCGTCCACGTCAGCCACGTTGATGGCGGCTTCGGCGATCTTGCCGACCATGCCCTGGAATTCGGCGTTCTTCGCGACGAAATCGGTTTCGGAGTTCACTTCGACCGCGACGCCCTTGCCACCGTCGATGGACACACCGACGAGACCTTCAGCCGCGGTGCGACCGGATTTCTTGGCGGCGGTGGCGAGACCCTTGGTGCGCAGCCAATCGACTGCGGCGTCCATGTCGCCGTCGTTTTCGGTCAGCGCCTTCTTGGCATCCATCATGCCAGCGCCGGTCATTTCACGCAGTTCTTTCACTTGTGCAGCGGTGATCGCCATATCGGCTCTCCTTCGTGTAAATCGGGGGTCCCCGGTGGGACGGGTCCGAAGGCGGTGTGCCCGCCTTCGGTATCAACTCTGTGACACTCGTCATCTCTCGGGATGACGAGCGTTGAGCTTAGCTTTCGGCGGTTTCGGCAGCCGGAGCTTCTTCGGCAACTGCTTCTTCAACCGGAGCTTCTTCGAATGCACCAACGTCGATGCCAGCCGCTTCCATCTGGCCGGACATGCCGTCCAGGGCCGCGCGTGCCGCGAGGTCGCAGTAGAGCGCGATGGCGCGCGCCGCGTCGTCGTTGCCCGGGATGATGTAATCCACGCCATCGGGCGAGCAGTTGGTGTCGACGATTGCGACAACCGGGATGCCCAGCTTGTTGGCTTCCTTGATTGCGAGGTCTTCTTTTTTCACGTCGATGACGAAGAGAAGGTCCGGGCGACCGCCCATTTCGCGGATGCCGCCGAGGCTTGCGGTCAGTTTTTCCTGATCGCGTTCCATGCCGAGGCGCTCTTTCTTGGTGAGGCCTTCTGCACCTTCTGCCAGCTTCGCGTCGATGTCCTTGAGACGGTTGATCGACTGCGACACGGTCTGCCAGTTGGTCAGCGTGCCACCGAGCCAGCGGTGGTTCATGTAGTACTGAGCGGATTTCTCAGCGGCTTCCGCGATCGGCTTGGAGGCCTGACGCTTGGTGCCGACGAAGAGAATGCGGCCGTTTTTCGCAACGGTATCGCGGATCACGTTCAGAGCGGCGTCGAGCATCGGGACCGTTTGGGTCAAGTCGAAGATGTGGATGCCGTTACGCTCACCGTAGATGAACTCGCCCATACGGGGGTTCCAACGCTGAGTCTGGTGACCAAAGTGAACGCCAGCTTCCAGAAGCTGACGCAGAGAAAATTCAGGGAGCGCCATGTCCATGTTCCTTTCCGGTTTGCGCCTGAGCGGGACCTTGAGGGTCGGAGGCTGTGCCCCTTTCCCAACCGGTGGACGATGCGGGATGTCTCCCCGCAAGGCCCAAGCCCCGCCTGTGAAGTAGGGCGGGCTTTACGGCCCTTTTCCCAGCAAAGCAAGGGCCAAACGCGACGATACTAGCGAATTCCGCGGGTTTTTGCCGCACCCGGACCCGAAACTGCGAATTCGGAGAGCCGGATCGGACTCTTTTGGTCGCCGGATCGCGCTTGCGCCCTGCCCGCGCCCTTGCGAAAAGCGGGCATGAGCAGTTCACCTGATATTCTTTGCATCGGTTCTGTCCTTTGGGACGTGGTCGGTCGCACCGGCGACTTCATGTCCAAGGGCAATGATGTCCCCGGACGGATCATGCGTCTGCCCGGCGGCGTCGCGCTCAATATCGCGATGACCTTGCGGCGGTTCGACCTGTCGCCCGCGCTGATCTCGGTCATCGGGACGGACCCGGCGGGCGACGAACTGGCCACCGCCTGTGACGACATGGAGCTTCAAACCGAATTCCTGCTGCGTGATGCGCGTTTGCCCACCGACAGCTATATCGCCATCGAAGATCATGCGGGGCTGGTCGCGGCAATGTGCGACGCGCATTCGCTGGAGGCGGCGGGCGACCGTATCCTGGCGCCGCTGCTGGACGGGCGGCTGGGGTCGAATGACGCGCCCTACCCCGGGTTGATCGCGCTTGATGGAAACCTGACGGACGAGCTTCTGGCCGAGATCGCCGAGCTGCCCGCGTTTCGTCGCGCCGATCTGCGGATCGCTCCGGCCAGCCCCGGCAAGGCCCGGCGGCTCACCCCGCTTCTGGCCCACCCCGGTGCCACGATTTACGTCAACATGGAGGAAGCGGGCCTGCTTTTGAACACTATATTCGATAGCGCCTTCGCCGCCGCCGATGCCCTCGTCGCTTCCGGCGCAACCCGTGCCGTCGTGACCGACGGTCCGCGCATGGCCGCACTGGGTGCCTACGCCGGAACGGTCCACGCCGTTCCGCCACAGGTCACCCAAGCGCGCGTCACGGGCGCGGGCGATACTTTCATGGCGGCGCACATCGCAGCCGAACACCGGGGCGAGCGTGGTTTGGACGCGCTGACCACTGCCCTCAACGCTGCCGCACGATATGTTTCCGGAGAGGATGCCGCATGACCGAGATCGCCCATTCGCCCGAAGTGGCCCATGCGCTGGCAACGGGCGCGCCCGTCGTCGCGCTGGAAAGCACGATCATCACCCACGGAATGCCCTATCCGCAGAACGTGGAGACGGCCCGCTTGGTCGAGGACGACATCCGCGCCGAAGGAGCGGTCCCCGCCACCATCGCGATGCTGGGTGGCGTGCTTCATATCGGGCTGACGGACGACGCGTTGGAAACGCTCGCCCAGGCGGACAACGTCGCGAAGATGTCGCGCGCCGACCTGGCCGCCTGCATGGCGACGAAACGGAACGGGGCGACCACCGTGGCCGCGACGATGATCGCCGCGCATATGGCCGGCATCCACGTCTTCGCAACCGGCGGCATCGGCGGGGTGCATCGGGGTGCAGAGACCAGTTTCGACATTTCGGCGGACCTGCTGGAGCTTGCCAAGACCCCCGTCACCGTGGTCGCCGCCGGGGCGAAGGCGATCCTCGACTTACCGAAAACGCTGGAAGTGCTGGAAACCCACGGCGTGCCGGTGGTGGCCGTCGGCCAGGACGAGTTCCCGGCCTTCTGGTCGCGCGCTTCGGGATTGCCCGCGCCGCTTCGCATGGATCGGCCTGCCGACATCGCGAACGCGGCCCAACTTCGTCGCGAGGTTTTCGGTCTGGACGGAGGCATGTTGGTGGCCAATCCGGTTCCCAAGGACGCCGAGATTTCGCGCGAGGTGATCGGCCCGGTGATCGAGGCCGCGCTGGCACAGGCCGAGGCGCAGGGGATCAAGGCCAAGCATGTCACGCCCTTCCTGCTCGACCATATATTCCACGCAACCGATGGCGCCTCGCTCACCGCGAACATCGCCCTGATGCGCAACAATGCCCGTCTGGCCGCGCAGATCGCGAAAGCCATGAGCACATGAGACGGGGTGCGACAATTCTTCACCAAAAGCGTTTCGAGATTAACTTGAGGCAGCAAGTTGATTTCGAAACGCCCACACCGTTGAGAGGTTCCGCGCGTTTTGCCTCATTGTTGTGCATCAACAAAAAGGCGAAACGCTTTAATTGCGGAACGCCTTATTGCCGCGACGCGGCGCAGCGCCTAGATATGGCTCCGACGCAAGGTTTGTTCCCAACATGACAAAACACCACGACGAGCACGATCCCCACCGCAAGAAGGCGCGGCCTTTTGCACGGTTTCGCACCAATTTCCTGACCGGTCTCATCGTCGTCGCCCCCATCGCCATCACGATGTGGCTGATCTGGACCTTTATCGGCTGGATCGACAGCTGGGTGCTTCCCTTCGTGCCCAAGAGCTATCACCCGGACATGCTGATCCAGCGATGGTTCGGCGACAGCGACTGGTTCATCGCCGTGTTCGGCGAAAACGTCACGGTGAACGTGCGCGGCCTGGGCGTCATCATCTTCCTGATCTTCACGGTGCTTGTCGGTTGGATCGCCAAGGGGCTGATCGGTCGCCAGTTCATCACTTGGGGCGAACAGATCGTCGACCGCATCCCGGTTCTGCGCTCGCTCTACAACGGCGTGAAGCAGATCGCCGAAACCGTCTTCTCGCAATCGGACGCCAAGTTCGAAAAGGCCTGCCTGGTGGAGTATCCGCGCAAAGGGGTTTGGGCGATTGCGTTCATCTCGACGACCGCCAAGGGCGAGATCGACGCGAAAATCCCGGTGGACGAAGACCTGATCTCGGTCTTTCTGCCGACTACGCCGAACCCGACCTCCGGCTTCCTGCTCTTCGTCCCGCGCCACTCCGTGATCGAGTTGGATATGTCGGTGGAGGATGCCGCGAAGCTCGTGATCTCGGCCGGCCTCGTCTATCCGAACAAGAAAGACACCGTCGAGAACAAGAGCGGCACGCCGCTGCCCAAACCCGCCGAATGACGGTTGCGCTGACCGGGTTTGCGACCAGCTTTTCCCTGATCCTGGCCATCGGCGCACAGAACGCCTTTGTCCTGCGGCAGGGCCTGCTGCGTCAGCATGTGTTTCCCCTCGCCCTGTTCTGCGCCCTGTCCGATGCCGTGTTGATTACAGCGGGCGTCGCCGGGTTCGGGGCTTTGACCGAGGCGCTGCCGCTGCTCCCTGTCGTCATGGCCGTGGGCGGCGCGGCTTTCCTGATCGTCTACGGTCTGACTCGGCTTCATGCCGCCTGGCGCGGCGGGGATGCGATGGAAATCTCCGGGCGCGGGCAAAGCCTGGGACGCACCATCGGGATAGCCGCGGCCTTCACCTGGGCCAATCCCCATGTCTATCTCGACACCCTCGGGCTGATCGGAGCCGTCTCCACCAGCTATGAGACATGGGCGGAGCGCATGACCTTCGGTGCGGGCGCCGTGCTGGCCTCTTTCGTGTTCTTCTTCGGCCTGGCCTATGGCGCTCGATTGCTCGCGCCGGTGATGGAGAAACCAAGGGCTTGGCAGGTGCTCGACACCCTGATCGGGCTGACCATGTTGGCCATCGCGGGAAAGCTCATCCTGGGACTTTTCTGACCCTCCCGAAGAGGGTTGGCGCGGCGCATCTGTCGTACCGGGGAAAGCCACCCCGCACATAAAAAAAACGCCGGCACAAGGCCGGCGTCCAGTCATTGAGGCAGGTTTCATACAGGCAAGAAACCTATCGAGCAGTGCCCTCACTATATGCAATGGCGTGCGCGAGTCCAAGCTAAAAGTTTGAAAACTCACGAAACGCCCTCTACGCTGCATCAAAAGATCAATCCAACCCACAAGGGGGCAGACCCGATGCAGTTCGCCGGAATATCTCAAATCGCTCAACATATGCGGGCTTTGGGCCTCGCCACCACCATGAGCGCGATTGCGTTCACCGCGGGGGCCGAGCCGATGCACGGGATCGCGATGTACGGCGACCCTGCCCTGCCCGCCGATTACACCCATTTGCCGCAAGCGAACCCGGATGCGCCGAAGGGAGGAACCATCAAGTTCGCCGAATCGGGGAGCTTCGATTCGGTGCATCCGGTGATCCGCAAGGGAAGTCCGCCATGGTGGCTGCGCCTGACGCTGTTCGAGAGCCTGCTGGGCCGGTCTTATGACGAGCCCTTCACGCTCTATGGGTTGCTGGCCGAGACCGTGGAAACCGGGCCGAACCGCGAGTGGGTCGAGTTCACGCTGCGCGAAGAGGCGGCGTTCTCGGACGGCACGCCCGTCACCATCGAAGATGTCATGTGGTCCTACGAGACACTCGGCACCCAAGGCCACCCGCGCTACCACGGGGCATGGTCCAAGGTGGAGACGATGGAGCAGACCGGGCCACGCTCCGTGCGCTTCACCTTCAACACCCAGGATTTCGAGATGCCGCTCATCATGGGAATGCGTCCGATCCTGAAAAAGGCGCAGTGGGAGGGCAAGGATTTCGAGGAGTCCGGGATCGACGTGGTGCCCATCGGCACGGCGCCCTATGTTATCGGGGATTTCGAACCGGGCCGATATATCGAGATGGTCCGCAACCCGGACTACTGGGGTAAGGATCTCGCCTTCATGCAGGGACAGGCCAATTTCGACACGCTCCGCTATGAATACTTCGGCGATGGCGACGTGACATTCGAGGCGTTCAAGGCGGGGGAAGTGAATACCTACCGCGAGGGCAATGCCGAGAAGTGGGCGACGCAGTACGATTTCCCCGCAGTTCAATCCGGCGACGTGGTGCTGTCGGAAATCCCGCACCAGCGTCCGACCGGCATCAAGGGCTACGTGATGAACACACGGCGCGAGGTCTTCTCGGATTGGCGCGTGCGCGAAGCGATGATCCAGATGTTCAACTTCGAGTTCATCAACCAGACCCTGAACGGCGGCCGGGAGCCCCGCATTCAGTCCTATTTCCACAACTCCGTGCTCGGGATGAACGTGGGCGAACCGGCGGCGGACAAAGTTGCCGCCTATCTTGAACCCTTCGAGGGACAGATCCCGCCGGGGGTGATCGACGGGTACGCCCTGCCCGTTTCGGACGGGTCGGAGCGCAATCGCGCTGGCGTGGCCCACGCGCTCGACCTGATGGCCGAGGCCGGATGGACGGTTCAAGACGGGGTAATGAAGAACGCGGCAGGCCAGCCATTCACCTTCGAGATCGTGCTGAACCAGGGCTCGACGCAGGACCGCCAGATCATGGACATCTACGTCGGCGCGTTGGAGCGGCTCGGCATCACGCCGACGATCTCCTCCATGGACAGCGCGCAATACACCGAACGGACGACCAACTTCGATTTCGACATGGCGCCCTATTGGCGGTCCCTGTCGCTCAGCCCCGGTAACGAGCAGCGGCTCTACTGGGGGTCGGAAATGGCCGAGGAAAACGGGTCGCGCAACTGGATGGGCGTGAAGTCCGACGCGGTGGACGGCATGATCACCGAGATGCTGACGGCGCAGAGCCAGGAGGACTTCCGCGCGGCGACCAAGGCGCTCGACCGGCTGATGATGGCGGGGCGCTACGTGATCCCGATCTGGTATTCGGACGTGAGCCGGGTCGCGCACGCCAAGGAGCTTCATTTCCCGGAGAAAATCCCGATGTACGGCGATTGGCTGGGGTTCCAGCCAGAGCTTTGGTGGTACGCGCAAGAGTGACGGTCGGGGGCGAAATCATCGCGATGATTTCGGTCCGATTTCATGGGATGAAATCGGCTAGGCTGTGCCGTGTGGGAGCAAGAACGACGCATCGCCATAGCTGAAGAACCGATAGCGTTCGGCGATGGCGTGGTCATAGACCGCCCGCATCCGGTCGATGCCCATGAATGCAGAGACCAGCATCATCAGCGTGGACTTCGGCAGATGGAAGTTCGTCATCAGACCGTCAGCCATTCGGAACCCATAGCCGGGCCGGATGAAGATGTCCGTCTCACCGGTCCACGGCGCGATCCGGCCCACCTCGGGCGCGGCGCTTTCGATCAGGCGCAGGGCGGTGGTGCCGACCGGGATGATCCGGCCACCGGCCGCCCGCGTGGCATTGATCTCGTCCGCCGCGGCCTGCGACACCTGCCCCCATTCGGCGTGCATCTTGTGCGCGCGCACGTCATCCACCTTGACCGGCAGAAACGTCCCGGCCCCCACGTGCAGCGTGACATGGGTAAAACTGACACCTCGGTCCGTGAGCGCGGCCAGGAGCGGCGCGTCGAAGTGGAGCGAGGCGGTGGGCGCGGCCACCGCGCCGGTGTTGGTTGCCCAGACCGTTTGATAGTCTTCTCGGTCCTGTGCGTCGGCTCGCCGTTTCGCCTCGATATAGGGCGGCAGCGGCATGCGCCCGGCCTCTTCCAAGGCTGCGTCGAAGGCATCGCCTTCGAGGTTGAACGCAAGCTCGGCCTGTCCGTCTTCACGGCCCACAACGGTGGCCGTCAGACCGGCGGCAAACACGATCGCTTCGCCATCTTTCACCTTGCGCAGTGGCTTGACCAGGGCGCGCCAGTGGCCCGGCGTGGCCGCGGGAGACAGAAGCGTGACCTCGACCCGCGCAGCCGCTTCGCCACGGGCACGATGTCCCTCCAGCCGGGCCGGGATCACCCGCGTGTCGTTCAGGACAAGGCGGTCGCCCGGGTTCAGCCAGTCGACGAGGTCGGTGACGATCCGGTCGTGGATCTTGTCCCCTTCGGCCACAAGGAGCCGCGCGGAAGATCGCGGCTTTGCGGGCCGGGTCGCGACCAGGTCTTCCGGCAGATGGAAATCGTAGTCGGATAGCAGATGTCCGCGTTCCGGCGTTGCGTCCTGTGTCATTCGGCAGTCCCACCGGGACGCTGCGGCGCCTGACGGCGAAACATCTCGCGCAGGAAACCGGGCGTCAGGAGCGACAAGGGATTCACACCGACATTGAGATCCTTCGCGGGCCCGGTCAGCGTGAAGGAAAAGCCCACCAGCCCTTCGCCATCGCGGGCCGACACGATGCGCCCGATGGAATTGATCAGGTAGAAGGGTGACACAACGCCCTGCATGTCCATGGTTTGATCCGCAAGATTGTAATAGCCGTCCATCGACAGCCCCAGCGAGGAGCTGATCGCGGAGGACGAATAAAGCGTCACGCGCTCCGGAGACAAGCGGAAACGCCCCTTGGCTTCGCTGAAGAAAATCCCGTTGCCATCCAGTTGGTCCAGAAGTCCGACGACCGAAATTGCCGCCAACAGCTCGGCCATTGCGGGGGCGTCGACCAGGAAGGTCTCGGTGAGCCTCATGTCCCCTTCGAACACCCCGGTTTCCCCGGTCGGTGTCAGCGTCACTTCCAAGTCGCCTTTCCGTGCCATGGAAAAGACGTTCATGCCCTTGAGCACTTCGCCGCCGCGGTCCGACGTGATCCGAAAACCAGCGCCTTTGGGGGTCTGCACCACCGTGCCCTGAATCGGCGCCCCCCCGGTCACTTGGGCGTTGAAACTGCCCGACAGGCCACCGGCGAGGTCGAAATCACCCCGGAAGTTTTGCAGCACGATACCTTCGGCGATGGTGAGGCGATCGAGCGCAATGGTCAGCGGTTGCGCCGGGCCAGAGGACGACCCACCCCCGCCGCCGCCGGTGTCGAGGTTCGCGCCACGAAAGTCGGCTGTCCCGCCCGAAAGCGCGATGGCGATGGCACGGCCCCCGCGTCCCGTGATCGTGACCGGCGCATCCAGCCATCCGCCAAGGCGCACGCGGGAAAACCGCGCGCTATCCAGACCGCCACCGTCTCTCGTCGTGACGGTCCCCGAGGCCGACAAGCCCGGCGCCGAGATCGACATGTCGGTGACTTCCGGCTGGTCGCCCAGGCTGGCGGTCAATTGCAGCTTTCCCGAGGCCCCGGGCGATTTGATCCACCCGGTCCCGGGAATGGCAAGGCGCAGGCCGGTCAGATCGGAGGTCGCCGACAACCTTGGGCGTTCGTCTGGCTTCAGGCGGAGTTCATATTGCGCTTTGCCAGCGCCCGACAGCATGTCTTTGGTAAGCCCCAGGTTGAAGTCGTCGATCAAGGCACGCGAGACGGCCACCGTGCCGGTGACAACTGATCCCTCCGCGGCGGCCACCTTGCCCAATGGCTGCTTCCAGGTGAAGCTCGCCTCCGAGCCGCCCAACCGGCCGTCGCCCCAGACCGTCAGCATCTCTGGCGTCGCCGTGAAACGGGCACTCTCCGACGTGAGCGGCACGTTTGGCACGACCTTGTCCGACCGAACGCCAAACACCCGGCCCGCGATATCGTATTCAATCTCCTCGGGGGGCGTGTTTTTTGTCAGCGGAAACTGTGCCCGGCCCGAGGCCTGGAACCGCCCCGTGGCCACGTCAGGGCCGAACTCGGTCGCCTTGAACGCCTCGACGGGCGGAAGGTCGAGCAGGCCCAGGCCGGACTGAAGCGGACCCTCCAGAACCAGATCGGCGATCCCCTGCCCCGGTCTCTCCCGCAGGTCCGGGATCGTGAAGGTCGTGCCGCCCGCCTCTACGCTGCCCCCGATTGGCGAGGGGATTTGTGCCCGGTCTACCGAGACGGTCATTTCCCGGTCCGAAATGGACAGGAAACCCGAGGCATTGCGGGCCGCCGGCAGGGTCGGGAGCACTTTGACCACGCCGTCGGTCATCCGCCCGCCCATGAGCAGATCAGCCCCTTTGAGTTGCGGACCACGCAGGCCAATGTGGACATTGTGGATCGTCCCGGCATCGACCCGATCAAAGACCCAGGTCCGCGCCTTTGGCGATACCGTTTTCGGCCAGATTGATTTCAGCTCGGACACGGCAAGCTCGGGGGCCTCGATGTCGAGCGCCAGATCCCAGGACTCTCGCGTCGCGCCGATCTTGCCGGACATGGCATAGCGTGTGTCCCCCTGGAACAGGACGGCTTGCCCGATGTCGAATTCGAAGGGTGAAAAGCGCACGCGCATGTCGGCATAGCCGCCGGAAACTTCGACCGGGTCATCGAAGAACCGCGGATCGGTCAGCCGGGCGCGGTTCAGGCGAAGCTGGCCAAGGACCGCTTGCGGCCAACCGGCGACGAAATCGTCGAAGATCAACTTGCCGTCGAGTTCGATCTCCCCGAGGTCGGAGGAAAAGGTAAAGCTGGAAAGGTTGAGCGTGTCGCTCTCCGGGTCGAAATCGACGTAGCCCTTGGCGCCGCCGAACGGCACGGGCGTGGCGCCGGGCGTGGGTTCCAAAGCCCCGCTGTCGACCGACAGGACGCCCGCGAGATCGGTCAAGGCCCCGTTCGCGCCAACCGTCGTGCGCAAGGCACCGGCGACGGGCGCGTCCACGAGTTGCAGAAACGACAGCGCCGGGGACTGGGCCCCGATGTCCGAGGCACGCGCGTTTTCGAACGAGACACTCAAGGTCGCCTCGGAGGTCTCCTTGTCCGATAGTAAGGTCACATCGACGGCCGCCAGCTCCTCGGTCTGGTTGAAGACGTCGAAGGTCACCATTGTTTCGACGATCTGCTCGGTCTGCGAGATGGCGAGTTGCCCGTCCGTGACCTGCCAAAGCCGCCCGGATCGGGCATCTTCGAGCGTGATGGTCAGGCCCTCGGCCCGGACCGATCCGGCCTCTTCAAGAACTCCGCCCGCGAACACGGCATCGACCGCGTCAATCATGTCGCCGAGGTTGCCGGTGGCGGTGTTGCCCTGTCCGAAGCGCAACGCGAAGCTGCCGTCGGCCAACCGCCGGAACGTGATCTGAGCCCCCGACAGGATCGCGGTGCGCGGCACGAGCTCGCCCTTGAACAAGGGGGCAAGCCGGACGCCGCCTTCGATGGAATTGAGCTGAGCGATATCCAGGCCGGAGGCATCGCGCAGCCCAACGTCCACGAGCCGCAGGCGTGGTCGCCCTTTGGGAGTCACCCCAAGCTCGAACCGTCCAAGCGTGATGGCGCCTTCGGGCAGCGACTTGTTCAACCGGGTCTCCACGCGGTCGGCAACCCATCCGGGCATCACGATCGCCCGCCCGGTGAGCGACATGGACACGAAGATCAGAAACACGACAACAAGCGCGATCGACAGGATGGACCAAAAGCCCAGATGCACATGCAAACGGTAGCGCGACCACCAGTGGGACCCGGTGCGCTCTGCCTCTGGCTCGTCGCCCCTGGACCCGTCCGTTTCGCTCATCGTCGTTCGTCTTGCCTGATGTGTTCCAGCGCCTTCCCAATCCGGCGCAAAATCCCTAGATGGTCCTTAAGCGAAGCCAACCGGGAAGGAAAGAAAATGAGCGAAACGACGTTGGAAACCGGCATGAAAGCGCCCGACTTCACGCTGCCGCGCGACGGGGGCGAGATGGTCAGCCTGGCCGATTTTGCCGGCAAACCGGTGGTCTTGTTTTTCTACCCCAAGGCCTCGACGCCGGGCTGCACCACGGAAGCCGTGGATTTCACGTCGCTCCTGCCGCAGTTCGAAGCGGCTGGCGCGGTCGTTCTCGGGGTGTCCAAGGACACGGTGAAACGCCAGGAGAATTTCTCGGAGAAGCAGGAACTCGGGATGCCGCTCCTGTCGGATGCCGAGGGCACGGTGTGCGAAGAGTACGGCGTCTGGGCGGAGAAGAAGATGTACGGCAAGACCTTCATGGGGATCGTGCGGACGACCTACCTGATCGGCGCGGACGGCATGATCGCGCGCGCCTGGCCGAAGGTGAAGGTCAAAGACCACGCCGAAGAGGTGCTGGCGGCGGTTCAGGCGCTTTGACCCTGACGCTCACCGAGATGGCGGTCGAGGTCCTCTCGACCGCGGATGGGCGCGAAAAAACCGCGCTGTCGCATCGCCATGCGGCCACGTGGCGGGCCTCCCGCGCGGCCGGTCAACCGCTGGAGATCGGCGTCGCAGCGCCGCCCGATTTCCCGGCCCGACCGGAAAAACCCGCGCTTCTCGATCCGCGCGACGTGCCGAAACGCAAACCCGGGACGACCGAAGGACGCAACGCCATCCTTCATGCCATCGCGCATATCGAGCTGAATGCCGTCGACCTGCACTGGGACATCATCGCGCGGTTCGCAGACGTCAAAATGCCCATCGGGTTCTATGACGACTGGGTGAAGTGCGCCGATGAAGAATCTAAGCATTTCAACCTGGTGTGCGATGTTCTTGAAGACCACGGGAGCCACTACGGCGCGATGCCGGCCCATGCGGGCATGTGGCGGGCGGCCTCGGAAACGGACACGGATTTCATGGGGCGGCTCGCGGTCGTTCCGATGGTGCTTGAGGCACGTGGTCTCGATGTGACGCCGGGGATGATCACGCTCTTCGAGAAGGCCAAGGACCGGCTCGCCGTCGAAGCATTGGAAACCATCTATGCCGAAGAAGTGGGGCATGTCGCCTATGGGTCGAAGTGGTTCCACTTTCTCTGCGGCCGCCACGAACTGGACCCCAAGGACACCTTCCACGATCTCGTGAGACGGTATTTTCCCGGCGGCCCGAAGCCGCCGTTCAACGAGGAAAAGCGCGCCGAGGCGGGGCTGCCCCCGGACTTCTATTGGCCGCTGGCAGAGGAAAACAGCGGCGGGCACTGAGCGGCGCTGAGCCACCGGAGGCGACCCGCTCGCCGACGCACAGCGGCTGAGACAGCCGGTCGCATTCGGCGAAAACTTGCCCGTAACGCCGGGTTAGCGCGATCATATCGCCCAAAATTTCTTGCACTTTTACAGCCTCACGGGGTAGACCGCCCATAGCGTGCCGAAGGGGAACGAGCACGTTTTGAACTGGGGCAAACGGACGGGGACGTCTTGCGCAATAAGCTGAACAATCTTGGTCATCGGCTCAACCGCCGGTTGGAGCGGAGCTTTCCTGAACAGAGGCTCTTTCTGCGGTCGGATCAGACCACACGCTTCGTGATCCTTTCGCCCATGACCCAGCTCATCGCCTGGACGGTCAGCGCGGCATTCGTCGCCTGGGCCATTATCGCCACCGCCGTCTTGATGATGGACAGCATTTCGTCGGGCAATGTCCGCGAACAAAGTATGCGCGAGCAGCGGCTTTACGAAGAACGCTTGCAGACCCTCGCCGTGGATCGCGACCGCCGCGCCGCAGAGGCCGCCGCCGCCCAGGAACGCTTCAACCTGGCGCTCACCCAGATTTCCGCCATGCAGTCCGAGCTTCTGTCCTCCGAGGAACGCCGCCGTGAATTGGAAGTCGGGATCGACGTCATTCAATCCACGCTGCGCCGCACCATGGTCGAACGCGACAGCGCGCGCGGGTCTTTGGAAACGATGCTGGCCGAGGCCCGTGGCGAAGCGCCCCCGACCAACGCGCCAATTCTCGCAGGCGGCGAAGACATGTCCGGGACCATTTCGGTCCTGACCGCCGCGCTCGAAGCGACAGCTTCGGAACGGGACCAGGCCATCAAGTCCGCCGCTGCCGCCCAGGAGGAGACCGAGGAGCTTCTCTACGAGGTCCGCCTGCGCGACGAGCGCAACAACCAGATTTTCACCCAGCTCGAAGATGCGGTCACCGTCTCGCTGGAACCGCTGGACAAGATGTTCTCCGCTGCCGGCATGTCGACCGAGAATATCCTTTCGACCGTGCGCCGGGGCTATTCGGGTCAGGGCGGACCCCTTATGCCGATGATCCTCTCGACCAAGGGCGAAGCGCCCGATGAGGATATGCAGCGGGCGAACAAGATCCTGAACGAGCTCGATCGGATGAACATGTATCGGGTCGCCGCCGAAAAACTGCCCTTCGACATGCCGGTTCGCGCGGGTCAGTTCCGCTTCACCTCCGGCTTCGGCCAGCGTTGGGGTCGACTGCACGCCGGCACCGATATGGCCGGCCCCGTCGGCACCCCGATCTATGCAACGGCGGACGGCGTCGTGACCCATGCCGACTGGCAGTCGGGTTACGGGCGGCTCATCAAGATCCAGCACGAATTCGGTCTCGAAACCCGGTATGCCCATTTGTCGCGCATAGGCGTGCGCAAAGGACAAAGGGTATCGCGCGGAGATCGAATTGGTGATATGGGAAATTCCGGTCGGTCGACCGGCCCGCATCTGCACTACGAAGTGCGCGTGGGCGGAAAGGCCGTCAACCCAATGACATATATCAAGGCAGGACGCGATGTTTTCTAAAAGCCGCATCAATGAACCGGGCCCGAAAGCGGGCGAGACTGACACCAAGGCGTCTGACGCCGACAAGGCCGCAGCGCCGAAGTCGTCGATGCCCACTTCCGGCACACCGTCGATGCCCGCGAGCACCGCACCCAAGGCCAAGCCGCCGGCATCGACCCTGTCGTCCGACCTGACGGTCGTCGGCAACCTGAAATCCACTGGCGATATCCTCGTCGAAGGCACCATCGAAGGCGACATTCGCGCGCACCAGCTGACCATCGGCGAAACCGCCACCGTCAAAGGCGAAGTGGTTGCCGACGACGTGGTCGTGAACGGCCGTATCGTGGGCCGCCTGCGGGGCTTGAAAGTCCGCCTGACCTCGACCGCACGCGTCGAAGGCGACATCATCCACAAGACCATCGCGATCGAAAGCGGCGCCCACTTCGAAGGCTCGGTGCAGCGTCAGGACGATCCGCTGAACAATGGCGGCTCCGCCCCGAAAAAGGCAGCACCTGCCGCAGCCTCTGCACCGGCTGCAGCTGCGCCTGCGCCTGCGCCGACGAAGTCCGACAGCTAGGTCGCCGGACACCGAAATGACAAAGGCCGCCCCCTGGGGCGGCCTTTTGCGTTTGAATGATCCCTCTTATCAAGCCGGGTGGATCAACGCGCGCTGATACAGGTGCCATGTCGCGTGACCCAGGATCGGGAGCACGACGAGCAGGCCCAGGAACGCGGGGATCATGGCGACGAACAGGGAAACGGATATCACGATCCCCCAGACGATCATCACTCCCCGGTTCTTCGCCACGAACTGCCATGACAGGATCATCGCCGTAATGAAATCCAGCTCCTTGTCCAGAAGCAGCGGCAGGCTCACCACGGTCAGGGAGAACAGCACATAGGCAAAGGCCAGCCCGACGAGCGAGCCGAAACCCAGCATCTTCAACCCGCTCGCGGTCAGGATGGTATGGGCGGGATCAGTCAGGATATTGGTCATCGGCATCAGCCCAAGAAACAGCGCGAAAACCATATGGGCGATGAAGACCCAGAACAGAAAGACCATGATGATGACCACGGCCATCGACGGCATCTGGCGGTCTTTCTGCCGAAACACGACGCCGAGAATCTGACCCCAACGGCAGTCCAGGCCGGACTGCAAGTCCGGGTCGTCGCGGATCTGGAGGCGTCGGGAGACTTCATAAAGCCCGACCGCCGCAAAGGGGGCCAAGAGCGGGAAGCCGAACGCGATCGGGATGATGGAATAGCTTTGATCGGCATGTTGCAGTTGGAAGAACAGGATGATCCCTCCAAGCGCATAGACCGCCCCGAAGAACAGGCCGATCAGCGGCACGCGGCGAAAGTCGCGCCAGCCAAGTGCCAGCACTTCGCGGATCACCGAGAGGTCGACCTTGGCCACCTCCGGGGTCGGAGACGGTTGGGTCCCCGATGTTGCATCTGTCATGTAATCCTCCCGCGCTGACGTGTCGTTCGCGCAGGAGGTAGTTTTCATACAGCCGTGACCTGCGTCAAGCGGTCGCATGCGTTTTTTTGCATACGGGGACCGATGCGATCAGTCCTCGGCGTTGGCTTCGGCACGGGACTTGCCCGCAACGTCCAAGGCCAGCGTGGCCGCCATCAACCCGTCCAGGTCCCCATCGAGCACGCCCTGGGTGTCCGAGGTCTCGTAATTCGTGCGCAGGTCTTTGACCATCTGATAGGGCTGAAGCACGTAGGAGCGGATCTGGTTGCCCCAGCCCGCGTCACCCTTGGACGCATGGGCTTCGTTGATCGCTTCGTTCCGGCGGTCGAGTTCCATCTGGTAGAGCCGCGATTTCAGCGCCTTCATGGCGATGTCGCGGTTCTGGTGCTGCGA